>CERX01065234.1_pt1 | contig 43240 bp, 60 predicted proteins | sample 350251 | NCBI WGS metagenome assembly CERX01 (sample SAMEA2621044, study PRJEB7988) | marine metagenome | biome: marine biome (ENVO:00000447); feature: deep chlorophyll maximum layer (ENVO:xxxxxxxx); material: "saline water (ENVO:00002010), including plankton (ENVO:xxxxxxxx)" | depth 50 m
CCTACGATTAACTCAAGTTCCTGCTTATTGGGTTTCATCTTGCTTTTCATACTCCCAGATTCTTTCTAAAATAACTGCTCTTAAAGCATCCGCAGCGCCAGGTGAACTCAGTACGTAGATTCTCTTAGTAGTACAGATGGTCGATACCGTTCGCAGGGTGCTTTTGTCCACGCCGTCGTGCGTGTACTGTTTATCTTGGCCAAAGGCAAAAGGTGGTACTCCAGAAAGCTCTTCAATTATCCGCTCTGGCTCTTTATCTCGACGCTTTTGTGCTTCTTTCAACATTTGCTCATTGAGCGCTCTCAGCCTATCAAGTCCTTTTTTCAAAACAACTCCTACGTTTTCCACTTTCTAATGCTGTTACTGCATAATAGACATTTCTAACTACTCTGCCAGTGATGTCTTATCGACTTTATAAAAGTGGGCATGCTGCAAAACAAAATCTCGGCTATGACTTTACGCCTCAAAAAGCGTCTCAAATGATGCTACGCCGTTCTTACGTAAAAACCTAGCCAAGTTGTCGAGTCGCCATGTTCTAGGTTCGTCTGAGCGCCCATGGCGCATTACATAAGCTATTTCTGTATTGGCATTGATGGCCACGACAAAAAACTTCTGAGGTTCGGTTGGGCTTTCTTGAGCTATAACTTTTGTGATGGATTGAGTTTCCAGCTGTCTAACAAACTCACCTTCTTTTATTCTATAGAACGCGTTGGCCATAATTTACATCTTGCTTTATTGTTATCGACATTATGACGTAATGTTGGTTTGTATAAAAGAGTGGCCAGAAGTATTTAAGACAAACCACCCGCTACTTTCGCTTTTGTTGGTGCATTTATGATTTGTTAGCTCACTTATCTCCTATGATTTTACTTTGCTTACTACCTTGGGTTTCCTGTGTGGTTTTCTCCAGGTGTGTAAAGGAGGTTTGCTATCCTTCTTGTTCAAACTATCCCTATATAGCTCACCACTCAACTTGTTTTGCTTTTTAGTATCGGGGCTTGAAAAGTCAATATCGATATTTAATGCATTTAGAACCATCATGACTGTTCCAAAGGAAATACTGGAAGGAGAGTTCTCAAGTTTTGATATAAACCGCTGGTCTTTACCTATTTTTTGAGCGAGCTCTGCTTGTGACAGCTTATATGCTTTACGAATAGACGTGATGTAGGAGCCTACATCATTGGGAGTCCTAACTTTCATAAATAGGGAAATATTCCATATAAGGTATATCTGTAAATATACGTAATAGCGAATAATTAACGATAAACGTCACTTCCTGTAGTAAGAGACGGCCAAGGTTCAGAGAAATCACGAATATTTCAGTTAAATTAGAAACAATTATAGGAATTAGTTAGTTTTAATTCGGGTTGTCGACTTAGTTTCTGATACCGCAACGAAAACTGTCTTGCTGTGGTCATCAAAATGAGAAGCGGGAATACCATTATCAATGGCGAAGTTAACTAACCCTCGGTCCCCAGACCATGCATCTTGGTTTGCCCATGTGTCAATTGTAAAGTCTGTTTGATCATAACGATAAACGATATGCATAGAAATTTGGTCAATCTGTGGGATTTTGAAATACCACAGGGCCGCCCCCTCAATTGTTTGTTGTTCATCTGAACATACAATATAGCGCTGACTGAGCATCGAGTAGCATAAATGGGAAATACCAATACCTCGATAGTCTTCGTCAACAAGTGCGCTAACAATCTGGGCAACCTGCCTTTGAGGTTTAAAGGCCTGTGCAAGAGGGTGGTGTGCTGGAAGTATATTGTAGTTGAAGTTGGCGATTGCGTTACCGCCTCGTTCGATAACGACCATGCCTTTACCTTCAGCAAATTCAAAGGTAATAGCTTGAGCTTTGTTATCTTGTTCCAAGCCGGGGATCACAATTTCCTTCGTCGACCATGACAAAGGCTCAGTCTCTATAACGTCAGTTGCCGTTATAATATTTTTATCGTGATTTCCTAATAAGAGTGGCACAGTAATCCGTTACAAATTGTTAGGAATGGTTAGCAGCTAGCTGATGTACCAACATTCTGAGTAATATTGTTAGCAAAATCACAGAGCGGTAGTTTCTCATCACTGTGATTCACAACAGAAACTAGACCTGTTTCTTTGTTTCGTTGCACTTCTGCATCTACAGGGATGGATGGATTTGATTGTAATACGCGTTCGAAATTATCGCGGACAATAAAAAAACACTCGGCTACGCCACTACGCTTTTGTCCAAGCACAACATGTCTGTCCCCAAGTTTAGAAATAACTTGAAGCTTTTGACGAACTCTAAATTTTGAGATGGTCTTCACAGTTGTTGTCCTTGCCAGATGTTGTTCTGAACAATAAAGTATAAATTGGATAAAAAACACCCAACTATAAAGATAACATTGAATTGCAAAGGTAACTGCTCTGACCAGTTAGAAAATGCAGCTTATAGGCAAGAATTTGCGATGAATGACATTTAAGAGGCCGATATAGTGTCACTCTGGATGGTTAATGTTAGGCGGTATTACGTAATATAGCAAGGAAGAATGGGAGTCTAACTTAGGAATAGGGCTGTTGAAATCAAAAAGCCCCTATTTAAAGGGGCTAGATGACTTACTATTAACGATTGGTTGATTGGATCTCATTTCTAATCGCGATAAGCAGTTCTTCAGCCTGGATGTTTTGGCCAGCTATAATACCCACCAACGTTAACAAATCATCATTGGGCTCGCTACTGCGTACCGAATCGATTACTGCTCTAGCGGCCGCTGGTGGAATTAGCTTGCGCGCTTCTTTAAGCTGGTTTACCGATTGGTTAACTTGATTAAGTTGCTTTGACATATCCTACCCCTTGAATGATTTTCTGAATGCGAACAAGATTACAGCCAGGTTCGAGAGGAAAAACACGATTGTATTGAACCATCTGGCGTCTATACCCAAAGTTGTTTGTGTGGCCTTTGCCTTTTCAAGGCTATTCCTTGTCTTCATGAGCATGTCTTCTAAATGCTCTGGTGTACACCCAATCTGGCACATTAATACTTTGCCTTGGTTAAGGTCTGATAATCTCTCGATTCTAATATCCCCATCCACTGGAAGGCTGTTTTGGATTGCTAAAATTCGTTCTTCTTTATATTCAAGTTTCTCTATAACCGTGTTTATAGAGTTGGGAACAAACGTGATAGAGAGTACGAATACAGCAATGCTAAATAACTCAGTAACAACAAGCGCTACCGGCTCAGAAACTTTGTCTACAGCTATAAAGTCAGTAATAAACACCAACGCCAGCAGAACGCTAAAAATACATACCGCCTCAACGGTAAAGTTAAGCCAGGCAGCATCGATGCCAGATGCCACAGCGATAACTAAAAAAACTAAAAGATTTGTGCAAAATGCAGATTTAGACATTTGAAATTTACCTATGTAAGTGAGTTTTCTGCATAGTTTATTAAGTAAATAAAATTGCAAATTTGAGGGAAAGGAGTGAGTCACAGCGAAAAGCCCCCACTGGCTATCGCCAGCTTTGCGCTTTTCTTCCTTCGTCAGAAAAATTCTTGAGAACGTGTTTTTAGTTGGTAAGGAGGCCACCCGCGAAGTTAATAAATCAGCAAGGTATCTCTGGTAAAAAGCGGTAGAACATCACCGTTCCTTTAAAATTGTGACTTATTCCATCTATGCAACATTACTCCAAGTTAAAGAACAACAAACTTGGAGACAGGCATGAACTTTTCTCAACTTGAAGATGGTGCTGCAATCAATGTATCCCCCTCAGTGCTGGTGGATTTTAAATTCGGTAACAAGCGTAGAAACCGTCCATCAAAGGACTATGACCAAATCAAGGCAAGCATAGAAGCGCAAGGTATTCTACAAAACTTGGTAACACGCCCCCACCCTGAGGATGATACCAAGCTTGAGTTATTGGCTGGATATGGTCGTAAAGACATTGCGATTGATTTGGCACTGGTTGAAGTACCTGTAAAAGTCTTAATGGTTGACGATAGAGAAGCCTATCTAATCCACATGGCTGAAAACATTCACCGTACTGACTTGTCAACGGTTGACCTTGCTATGGCGGCACAAGAGTACAACACCATGTTTGCTGGTGATAGAGAGGCTGTGGCTAAGGAAATCAACAAGCCGTTGAAGCAAGTTAATGAACTGCTTGAGTTGATGAAATGTTCGGAAAAGGTATTGAAAGCGGTTGAAGACGGGAATAACAAGTTTTCGTTTGCACACGCACTTGCGCTTGCTCCTTTCTCCCACAAAGCACAAGAAAAGCTACTTGATATAGTTCTAACTCAGGGTTGGACAGTAAAAGAGCTTAAATTGCAGTTAGGCTCTAAACAAACTCCCATCAAAAGCGCTAAGTTCGATACCGCTGAATGTAACGCTTGCCCTCATAACACCTATCATCAAATGGGCTTATTGGATGATGTATCTACCGAAGCAAAGTGTTCGAAAATAAGTTGTTTTCGTGAAAAAACTCAAGAGTGGGTAAATGGGCTAAAAGCGACTGCCGAAGAACGCTTTGGCAAAGTACTTTTCTTGTCTGAGTCGGCACAAAAGGACAGAAACACCGTTACCGTAGAGCAGGTGGGCGAGGAACAGTTTACTAATGGCTGTAGTTCATGTGAAAAGCGCGTTGTCATTATGTCTGACGCTGCTGGCTCTGAGGGTGAAATTTCAGAGAGCCAATGCATCGACAAAATTTGTTTTGGCAAGTGTTCTGCCACGATAGGCAAAGCAACAGAAGAAGCTATGTCTGATCCAACAGTTGTAGCTATTGCCAAAAAAGACCCTGAGAAAGCCAAGAAACTCGCTAAGTCCAAGGCGGTTAAAACCAGTAAGGGGCAAGAAGTTGGTTCTATGTCTAATGTCGCAGAAGACGCTCACAAAGAGCTACTTAGACAAGCTGCCGCTGGGTTTTTTGCTAATGATAAAATGCTGTCAGGGGCAATGATGCTCGCAGCAACGGCGCAAGCTACAGGGTTCAAAGGCAACGCCAAACACAAGTTGAAAAGTGGATTTGACGATTTAATTTTAGATGCCTATCTAAATATGGATATGCCAACCATGCAAGGGCTTATGCTTGAAGCGATATCACATGGCCTTAAAAACTCAGAGCGTATGAATCACTCTAGTTCGGTTTCTTTGTTGCTTAATTTGTTGAAAGCGAAAGGTGCTGAAACTGCTAAAAGAGTCGCGGTGGATGCATGGAAACCTACAGAGCAAACACTTAAGCACTACACCACACCACAGCTTATTCAACTGGCTAAAGATGCCAAGCTAGATGAAGCCATGAATGCCAAAGAAAAAGGGTCGTTTGCTAAGTTAACCAAGGGCAAAAAAGCCGACCTTGCACAAGGCATCATTGAAGCTGATCACGATTACTCCGAATTTGCACCTTCTTGGTATTTGGCACACGTTAAACCTAAGTAATCCATTACTGAAACCAATTCTAAAGGGGAGGGTGTACCTCCCCACAACGCAGGAAATCTCATTATGTTTACTGAACTGTATCAGCTTATTCAAAAAGCCAATTTAAAAAATATTAGCCTGACGCTTCAAGACGAGGGGAATGGAAAAATGGCTGTCACCGTAATGACCCAAAATAATGTTGGTGATGCAGCAGACCCCAAATTACGCCAAGCTCTTACGCAGCCTTTAAAAGTGGCAGCAAGCCCAATGCTATTGGATGAAGAATTTATTAAGCACCTAAACAGCTTTTCTGAAAGCTACGTAGAGGCAACTGTGACAGCCAATACAGGGAATGTGACTGAGACTATGTCTAATGCTACGCCTAAACAAGCCGACCCTGTTGCCGCTGCGACTACTCAACCGTCTGAGCAGGATATTGAACAACCCGAACAAGCTACAAACCTTAACGATATTGATTTGGAGGACTAATCATGAGTGCATCTTTACTACAATCTACCCCTTTGAAACGAGTGTTCAAACTCGGTGCTCTGGAAGTTGAGTGCAATTCTCCTAATGCTACGTTTGAGGAAAGTATCAAAGCCATTCGTAAAAACTATCCGTTCTTTCGTTTTGGCAAAATCTATGAAGATGATGGTTTGGTAGATGGTGAACGTATGGTTTACACACTTCCTAAGCTCCCTGCCGACTCTAATGGATAACGGTACTGATAAGGTAGCCACGGCCTTTAAGTCGTGGCGCTCACAGTTCGCCAGTATGGAAGATGAATACAAGGCTGAACGGAAAAAGGCAAAAGTGGTAGGGAAAAAACAATGTTCGCTGAATTATTACCAACTAAAACAGATCCCAAAGAAGAAACACAAGCAGAAATCCGCATTCCAACCCTGCCTGATGTAAGACCGTTTGGTTGTGAGTTGGCAGGGCAAGAAATAACATTCGATGCACACGCCAGTCGTGTGCTAACCCCATTTTCTATCGAATCAGACTTCCTTTACAACATAGAAAGTATTGAAAATTATCTCACGCCTTACTTTGAGCAAACGGGGGTATCGCAAGACTTCATCGAAGACTGCTTGGGAGATCTCGTTCCTGATTTGGACATAGAGGAATTAGACTGCTTACTTCCAAGCATTGCTAAAGCAACACTTGAAGAAATGACAGCACAGGTAAACAGTCTAATTAACTTTCTTCCAGAGGCTTACGAGGCTAGGTTCGGACAGCCTCTGGAAAGTGAACACAATAAAATATGTATCGCTTTGCATCATAGCGAAAACACCTTATGCGTAACTTCTACTGACCTGCTACACGTTTTCTGCATGTATGCTCACAAGGTGTCAGGACGAGAGCGTCAGTATCTTGCGCGTGTTGCTTCACAGATTGCCTGTAGAACCATGATTACCCCCTTACCTTATGCTATGGGCTGTAACAACTTCTTAGAAGAATACTTGCCAGCGAAAGGCATTGATGTGCCCGCCCTTACAGCCTACGTAACTTGTGATTCATTTGAAATGGATGGGCTGTCAGATTGGTTCGAATCAATTAAAACGATTTTGGGAAAAGATGGGCTTAATGGGTTGTGTGAATACTATACAGAAATGCACATGGACGGCTTTGATTTAACAATCTTTGACAACAAAGATGAAGTAGAGGAATCAGAGGAAGCGGATTATTTCAGAGGATGGGCTAAGGAAGCGTTGAGCAGTCAACTGTTATCCCTTGGTCGTGAGTATGACTGGGGGGAAATCGATAAAGACTTTCTTCAAGAATTGCAGGACTTTAAAACTAATGCACAGTGTAAACATCCAGAAGTGATAGACATGTTGTTGTTCATTTCTGAAATGTTAGTCAACCACCTGCCTAACTACGAGCATTATGAGTTCACAGCTATGGACGATGTGGAGGAGTTAGGAAACAACGTACTTTATTGCCTAGACGATATTAGTCGCTGTTATGTAACTGATAATGCAGTTCAAGAGCATAACCGCTACCTAAACGACACTGGCGAAGATTGTTTCTTAAAAGTTGAGGTAGATAACCCTGAGTGGCTGAAAGCGATGAAAGGGCATCTGACAGGGTATTGGTTGATGGAATGCTTAGAAGTATTTATGGAGAATTACGAATGTTAACTGCCGTTGCAAGCCACGTAAAGTTAGAAAAAGAGCGCTCTCAGCCAAAGCCAGAACTGGCAATTGTGCTGTATGGTAGAGGTCAGTCAGTTAGTGAATATGCGACTATTCACAACGTTTCTAACAATCGATTAGGTCTAGGGCGTTTAACTGATATAAGAAATGTGCGCAGCACTATTACCAAACGTGCAAACAAAGTTAGCAAGGCGGCAGAGCAAGAATCCGTTAAGTCACTACAAATGATTCCAGGCAATGTACTTATCAACCATTCAAAGCTGGTGGTGTGGCATACACCTGCAAAGCGCCAAAGCATGTGGTTTAGCAAGTCAGGGGAAAAAGCGTTTAACGTGAAATGGCCGAGTCTGGTTTGGGCTGTTTCTTCTAAAGGTTTGTATGTATTTGCCAAAGCTACAGATGCCCGTCCAAACGAAGCAACACGCCTTTACCACGCACCACTTATGAACATCAATACAAGTGGGTTCTTATGTCAGGGGGGAGCGCAGTTACCAGATGAAAGAAGTCTGGACACCCTTTCTCAAATTGAATCGACTTTGACCGACTCTTATTTTACCCACCTGAACGTGAATTTTAATAACGACAAGCGTCAGCATTACAGTGACGATAAGAATCACATGGCATTTTGGCGCGAAAAAGAGAAAAGCGGCTCTAGCGTAAGGGCAAAGGAAATGAAATTTGCCATGCCAATGGCTCAATTCATCGAAACACTGACAAGGGGGCTTTAGTATGTCATTTGTTGCACCATCACACTTTTTTACACAGAGAATCTCAATTGACGTAATAGGCGCTGGTGGCACAGGGAGTTACTTACTTAGCTACCTTGCCCAAATCCATTACTTACTTCGCATGGTAGGAGGTAATGACAACCCGTTTGATGTAACTGTATGGGATAGAGACACAGTAAGCGAAACGAATGTGGGAAGACAAAATTTCTGGCCGATGGATATTGGACTACCAAAAGCAGAAGTGCTGGTGGAAAGAATTAATAACGGGTTCGGTACGGGGTGGACAGCTAAATGCACTAACTTTTCTCCCTCAAGCTACCTTAAAGGCGATATCGTTATGACTTGCGTTGACTCTGCATCATTTCGATATGAACTAGGTAAAAACGCGGCAGAAGAAAGTCACTATAGAGATAAGCTTTGGATTGACGGTGGCAACGGCCAGCACACTGGACAAATTATCATGGGGCACTTGGGTAACACTAACAAAAGTGACTACTTACCGAACCTTTATGATTTGTATGGCGAAACGTTACTTGAGAGTACCGAACACGCAATGCCCTCATGTTCACACGCTGAATCAATTAGAAGACAAGACTTCGGTGTAAATCACACTACGGCCTTTCAAATGGCGAATCTCGTTTGGCAGATGCTTAGGCATGGGAGTGTGGAGTACCAAGGTGGGTTCTTCAATTTAAAAACGGGGGAGCTTAACCCCATCGAGCCACTGGAAAACGTGTGGGCAGCGTTCGGGTATGAAAAGGATAAGAACAAGGAAAAATAAAAGAGAGGGGTAGCCCCCTCTCTCTAGCCCTTCCGAGGCTGAAGGCTCGCTTTAAGCAGGACTAAAGCGAACTTAGGTTGGAACCTATAGAGAAACACAGGTCACATTGTCAGTATGGGATTAATCACCTGACTTTCAATAAAAAACCTGACTTATTTGAAATCAAAAAAAAGGGGCTATCGCCCCTTTATTCATTCAGCACCTATGCAAGCGCCTAGAATAGAAAGCCCAAGTCGGCTATCGCCTATTGGACAGGATTACGGATTACAAATGACGTAGACCTTAGTAAGCATCTACCGTTTCATTATGTATAAGTTCCAGAATAACTGTTATTAAAATCCCGACTTATTAAAATTTCTTAAAAACGAAGACTTCTAAAAGTGGATTGAGAGTCTTTCCCCAGAAATTGCGATAACCACCAGCCCTGACACATTAGCTCCAGTTAAAGAAAAGGGGCACACAATGCAGTACGCAAAGGTTCAACAGGCAACAGATACTTTCAAAAAGCTTTTCCTAGAAAACTGGGTAATTAGCGTGGGTCTTAGTGGTAAGGACTCTATCTGTGTTGCTCATTGTGCGGTTGAAGGGCTCAAGCAAGCGATGGAAGTTAACCCTTATGTCGGGCCGCTATACATCGTTACTACCAACACTACGATTGAGAACCTAGAGCTTCACGGCCTTATGTTGGACTTACACCAGGCTGCCCGTAAGTACGGTAGAGAGCATGGTCTGCCTATCCGCACAGAAGAGCTAGAGCCCTCTCTGGCTAATCTGCCGATGGTTGAGTATGTAGGTCGAGGTAAGTTGTTACGCACTCCTGTAACCAGCAAGAACGGTCGTGACTGTACAGTGGACTGGAAAATTGAGCCAATGAAACGCTACTTACGGGCGCTAGGCGACCGTCACCAGACCAATAAAATCGCGTCAGCATCTGGTACGCGAGACCTCGAATCCAAGGTTAGAGCAGCGAATATTGCTAAGCGCAATGAGAGTGATGTGGAGCTAGTGAAGACTGACTTGGGGTTCACCTTTGCCCCAATCAAGTCATGGACTCTGACAGATGTATGGGCGCTAAGCGCTGCAATCGACAACGAGGACATTGAGAGCTTTGCTGTAGACCACACCTACGAACTAAAGAAGCACTATGGTGCGGGAAACGGTGGCACCTGTGATCTTTTCTCAGGTGAAAACAAGGACAAGGACAAAAGTTGCGGATCGCGATTCGGATGCTTCCTCTGCGCCATGGTAGAACGTGACGAGAGCCTAGAGGCGCAAATCAGTATCTCGCCAGCAAGGTACGGCTACATGGCGCCGTTCTCAGAACTTAGGACTTTCATGGTGAATACTTTGTTCGACTACGAGCGCTCTCGCGCCCTTGTAGGGCGCGAAGTGAAAGCCGGTGGTTGGGTGCTGGTGGGCTATAACCAGTACAGCTTGGACTACAGACAGGAGCTTTTACGCTATATCCTGACCATCGATGTACAAGAGCAAGAGGCTTTTTACGAGCAATACGGTTACGAAGGTTGCCGGTTCCAGCTCATTGGCTACAAAGAGCTGTTGATGATTCAATATCAGTGGGCAAGAGAAGGCGGAGAAAGTGAAGTGGGAACAGCGCTAAGGATTTGGCATTCGGTGTACACTGATGGAGAACGCTATGCTATACCGAAGACGCAGAAAGCTGAGCCTCAGACGCTACCAGCCACGCGATACTTCAATATCAACGGACTTGTAAAGCAGCATGCATGCACTGGGCTTCATGAGGACAACCGCCACAACATACTTACTAATCAGCTATGGATGCATCCTAAGCTCGACTCAGTGGACTTGGTTCCATTCGAGGAAGAGCAGCGCCATACTATCGACTGTGAGAGCTGCCTGATTGACGACCTAGTCGAACGCTGGTGGCCGGAAGTGCTTGAGGAAGGTCATTTCGGAGAGGGGGTGTGCCCTACGGTTATCATCAAGCTTTTGCTTGAAGCAAAAATTCTAAAGCTGAAGCGTGGAAGCATTCCAGGCTTGCACAAAGAGGTTCAGCGTGCGCAGGTCTACAACGCGCTCAAAATGACCTATGGCGTACCGTATGACACGATGGTGCTAGGAGCGTCATTGAGCGAGGCGGAGTATAAGGCGGCCTTAGCGGAGCAGGAGCAAGCGGAAGCGGTCTTAGCCGGGCAAGGGTTCCTAGACCTAACTGTCGCAAAGCAGGTGGACGTATCAATGTCCGAGTTACTGGCGCTGTGGTAGCGCCAGATTTGCACTCGCACCTATTCGCTATCGCTAATTGGTGCTTGTGGAATTACTCAACGTCTGATGTAAACGGTAAGGGCAAGTTATTCAGTATGTTTTCTTTTGAGGTAGAAAAAACTTTAACTATGCCACTCTCACCTTTCACCTTTAGATAACTAGTTGTATTGCTAGTTGCTTTGAGCCCATTTAAAAAGACTCTAACTAACCACTTGGTATTTCTACTATCAATCTCAAACTCGGCAGCTTTATCGCCGCCAGATAACGCCGCGCCGTTGTAACCTACTTCAATATGATGAAACTCTTTCATTAAAACCCTCGAAAATAATTATAAATACGGTTATCACATATTTTGGAAAACGAAACGATATTTAACCCGAGTTATTCCAATTTCTAACCATGATTAGGAATTGTATGTGAGTAGAAAAATTCAACTATTAGATAATGAGATTTAAAGATGGATTTAGAGGGCTTACCTTAGCATTTCTTCTAAAGGTGCAAATTCTCTCTCTTATGTGACGTTTGTCCAATATGGATAACAATTAGGAGGGGTGTTTGAAAACACTGAAACTTGCTGTCCTTACTTGGTTAAAAGACGTCCTCAAAGATTTAGGTCTTGGGTTGTTTGCACTTGGTTTGGGTGGCTCTATATTGGTCATAGACCAAAATGTTGGCTTGCTGCAACTGTCTGTTATACTATCATTTGTAGGTTTGTTTATGCTTGCTGGCTCGTTCTTACTAGTCGTGGCATTTAGGCTTTAAGGTGGTGGTATTAATGGATATATCAGTAAACCTAGATTATTTCTGGTGGTTGTTGGCTGCTTTGGGCGTGACGGCTGCTGTAATTTTTCCGCTGATTTTTAGTAATAGAAAGGCTCTACAGAAAATAGGGCAACGGTTCCTAGAAGATTAACTCAACAAACGGCTCCTAATTTGGAGCCGTTTTTCTTTCTGCAATTCCCTCAAATTTGCATAATTATATAGGTGCGTAACGTTATCTCTGTCATCAATTACAGGGATATAAAAATGGAAATCACCCAAGCATCGACAAACGAACATTTACCATTAGTTTGGAATCTCGATGATGGTTCTGCATCTTATTTCGGGCAAAAGGTTTCAGCTGAACAAATTGCATCGGTAAGAGAAGCTTACCCTCGTATGCCCACCTTGCTTGAAGCGCTTTCAGAAGCAAAATATATGGGACTCATCTAACGATGAGTTTCCTACTAACCCCCGAAAAGTTGCAAAAGCAGAGAGAGCAACAACGTCGTGCCCAAGAGCGCGCCGCCGCAAAACAAAAAGCAAAACTTGCATGCCCTGAGTACCGTATCAAGCAATTGGAAAAACAACGCGAGCGGCAAGAGCGTCAGAGAGCTAAAGCATCCGAAAAAGCTAGAATGCGCCCCCCTGTAGCTAAACCGCTGGTAGCCAAGAAGCCTCTAAGGTCAAAGGGTATGGCTGGTAAGTCTCGCAATAAAACGGAGATGTCTTTACATGACCGTATGGCTGCTTTGGGGTGTATTTGTTGCATCAATAAAGGTCTGATAGAGCCACACACCGGTTCCCCAGTGTCTATTCATCACATACATGGGCGCACTTCGCCAGAAGCTCACCTGTATGTACTCCCGTTGTGCCAATGGCATCACGACACACCCATGGGCTTAGATAATCAGCTGAATGAAAAGTACCAGTTCGTTTTCCCTCTACATGCAAAGGGGGCTGATGGTGGGAAGGTGCGCTGGGAAGAAGTGAATGGTTCGCAAATATCGTTATTGATTGAAGTCCACAAGCTAATAAACGCTACACCAAAAGAAATTCCCTCTGAATTGCAAAACCTGACAACTGGATAACGGTACTCCCTAAGCCAATTAGGGCGATAAAACTTTATAACTAAAGAGTAGTAGGAATAGTTATGCAAAAAAATATAACAAGAGCAGTACTTAAAGAGCGCTTAAATACATTGCCGGGTCTTCTCCAATTAGAGAGGCGCATGGACAGAAATAAAGTAGAAGAGATACATAGAGTCAACAGTGAAATACGCTGTAAGTTTCTATCTGAGGTTTTCGGTGGCCGAACGGTGAACTGCCATATTACGACTGACTTTGTTGTGATGTGCCAAGATATGGACGATGTGGCGCAAGTAAAAGCGCAGCTTAAGAGTATGGGATTTAAAAACGTCCACACATACCACCCGCTTATTCATGCTGGTGGTACAGAGTCACGCAGAGACCCTGAAAACCCTTATGCTGTTAATGTTTCATCGGTAGATGATCTAATCATTGGGAAAACCGCAGAGAAGCATATGCAGATTTTAAAAAATGCGTTACAGCCTCTAATAGATGATGTGTGCTTTATCTATGCTTATGGAGGACAAATAAGCGTTCGTTTTGGTGAACTAGCTTCTGCGCAGGCATTAGATAAGTTTTTAAAGGAAGTCTTCAGTCGTGCTGATGAAGAAAAAGCATTTAGCGGTTCGTCACTAATTAGGCCGCACTCACTGGACACCTGGACGGTAGATTACCAGTTAAAACCATAAGCATTCATTCATAAAAACGCTGAGCTTTTAAATTGGAATAAAGACTCAGCAACCGCTCCGCTCTTTCCCCCAAAATACACATTCTCTCCTCCTGTTGCACATTAATCACATACCGGAACAGGAGTGACACAACCATGAAATGCACAGAGAACTTTGACCTATTCGACCTAACTGGCGCAGACAAGCTAGCGGCAGATTCAGTAGAGGCGAGAGACGCACTTATTCGCGAATATGCAAACAACGACGATATCAAATGCCACTTCTACCTATCTGATTCGGCTGGAAAAGATAGCCAGTTCGCAAAGCTAAAAGTTTTGGAGCTTGTTCCACATCACAAAATAACTGTAGTACATGCGAACCTAACTAGTGAAGTAGAGCATGATGGAGTTATTGAGCACATAGAGAAGTTCACACCACCAGCAATACCAGTAGAGGTAGTTCAAAATCCTTACAGAAACCTTATTGATGGAATTTTGCTTCGTGGAAAATTCATGGGCGGAATCGCACGCTTTTGCACCTCAGATTACAAGGTTCAGCAAATCGATAAGTTTATCAGAAAGGACATGAAAGCACGCGGTATCAAAGTAGCGTTCAATGTAACCGGCATTCGAGCTGCTGAAAGCAAAATGAGAAGCATGAAAAACCCTCTGTTCATCAACAAGCGCTTAACTACTAAATCGAGAACAGTGTTCGACTGGATGCCTATCTTTGATGCCTCAGAGGATGCTACCTACGATGCAATATATGCAAGCGGTCAACATCCGCATCCCGCCTATGGAGAGCGTGGTGAAAAATATAGCCGCCTATCATGCGCATTTTGCTACATGGCCAGTAAAGGTGATCTCAAGGAGGGCGCTAAGCAATACCCTGACAAATACGCATCGTATATCGCCATAGAGCGAGTGTTAGACCACAGCATGTTCTTCAAAAAAGTGAATGGAGCAGCTGTTAAGGTATCACTAGAGGAACGCGCCGGGGTGCAGGTGGACGAACTACTGGTCGAGCAATATGTAAAGGCGCACACTGCTAGACAAAAGCGTCTACTGGAGGCGAAGAGGGAGGCTGACTTGGCAAAAGAAATCGCGAAGAAAGAGAGGGAGGCTGCGAAAAATAAAGTGGACAAAAACCAACTGGTCATGGCTATCTAAGCCGTGACTTTCCCCACCCGCCACCACGCCCTATCGGGTGTGGTGGCGTTAGCTAAGTTAATCGTTCACTTGCACCGTAGCAACCACACAAGATTTAATGGAATTTGCATTCTTAGTGAGAGGGGAGAGGTCTAAAGACGCGTAAAGATTTGATAAGTAAACAACCTGCTTTGAAAGATTTAGAACATCTTGTGTAGCAGTTTGTGTTAGCTGAAGGTCATTCATATCAAAGAACCCTTCTGGGGCGCCTTTGTCTACACCCTGTAAGCTTTGCTGTTCTGGAACACTCTCAACAGGGGGTGATGATTGGCCTTGTTTGAGCGTTGCTATGACTGTATCTATGTCGACAGTTTCTGTGATAAACCGCCGTGTAACCTCCAAATCAATTTGTTGTAATTTATCTATGATTAGGAACGGAAGATCCTTCACTTGCCGTATTGTGGCCTGAATGCTTTCTAGGCTACTCTTTCCGAATTGATAAATTTCATCAAAGGACGAGAAACCGCCTAAATTAACTTTGGCTAAGTCGCTATCAAACTCTTCCTTATCTTTACCTTGAAGCCTTGCGTAAGCCATATCGAAATGCCCTATGGCAGCCTTTAGCTTGGATAGCTCATCGTTGAGATCGCTTTGAAGTGCAAAGATTGAGAAAGATTTATCATCTAACTTTTTAACTTCAGGTATTAGTCTAGCAGCGTGCTTTTCCACACATTGTGCAGCTGATGCAGCTTCTAAATATAGCTTTGCTTTACCCAAAGGGCCTGTATAAGCCTTTTGAGCACCAACATACCCACCAAACAGCGATGCAGTGGTCAACACGTCGGCATGTGCCGAAGACGCCACGCCGATGATACCAACTGCCGCTGCATGCAATAAGTACTGGTCCGCTTTAACAAGTTCCTTGTAATCCTCGCGACTTCTATCCGCATACTCACCAGCAACCTCGGAGGCTAAATCTGACGCATCTTGTAATGTTATATCGGGTTTGTACTCTATGGACGTTTTTAGCTCTAGAGGCTGCATAGAGCTGCAGCCCATAAGAACTAGGGCTGTAATGCAATAAATACATTTTTTCATTCCAAACTTCCTTGTCTTTTATGGTTGCTTATAAATTATACACTCGCGCCCCTTGGTGTCTAGTTTTTGTACAGTGTTTTTGTGAGGATTAATCAGCATTCCACTGCATTTGCTCTTGGAAAACTTTACGTCACGTTAATTCAAAATACCAACTAACTTAGGGTGAATTATCAATGGTGTCATTTGAGCAACGATTAAAAAAAATAAAAACGACTGAAGATGCAGAAGAGCAGGTAAGACTTTCTAAAGGTTACGTAACTAGGCTACGGAATGAAGCCAAAAAATGCGAAACATTAGATGGCAAGCTAGCGATGAATGAAAAAGTAAAGCAGGCAGAATCTGTTCTAAGAAAAATGAGAAGAAGCATCTTTGATATTGAGGATGCAATCAATAATGGTTTAGCGGCAACTAGTATTCTTAATTAGCCAAACATTCTTGCTGGTGGTTGATTAGTCGCCCAGGGCTAATTAACCATTTTAAAAGCATTGTTAAACATGGCTTTTTAAGCCAAGGTTTCAATGAGTTGGTGCAAGCCACCCGCAGAATTCCCTCAAATTTGTCCGCACTAAAATAAGGCCTACGTTGCTCATTGTCAGATAACACCAATAGGAACATCTCAATGAGTTTATTATCAATTACAAACCAAAGCCCCTTTCAAGGAATAGCTGTCATAGCCAAGTGGGCGTCTAAAAACATTATTGATTGGTTAATGGTCGAAGCGGAACATGTCTCTGAAGAGCGTATTTATTCTAACCTCAGTAAAACTCTGTGCCGTGCACAAGGCTTTGATTTAGCATCTGCTCCCTCATTAGCAGTATTGAAAGTCAGTTCTGATGCATCTCTCGATGTAATTTACAGTGAAACACGCGCCTTGCTGGAAGCTGTATCACATATTGACGGATTTAAGGGTTCACTAGCCTATAACACGCTACATACTATTTTATGTAATGCGGTTGCCGTTCGCCATGATGGACAGGCATTTGATTTATTTGTTGGTCGAGCCGTCACAACTTCGCTTAAACAATTTCACCTTGAAGACCTTTTCCTAATCAATTACGAAGCAAACTTTCGTACCGTGGTTGCTGGATGGTGCACAGTGAAAAAAGCATGGGGTTTTTCTACCATATCTCGTGACACTATCACCGCAGACAGAACTCGGTTCTCTCTCTCGCGCGGCCAGGTTAATAGCCTAACCACCCGCACGTATGGCTCACTGCTAAAGAAGGTGGTTTAAAGTATGGATATAAATGAAGCTCAACGTGTCACCGGGGCCAACAATCATCAGCTTGCGTTGGCAAGCTATTTAAAGGTGGACGATTGTGATCTGATAGAGCCTAACGGGGTTCATGGTAGAAACGGTAACCAAGTGCATTGTTTCCGACATAAAGGAACTATTTATTCGGTAGCGCACGGTAGCGTACCCCTCCAGGAAGATGTCCTCATAAGTTTTGAGCGTGACTCATGGCGTATTCGTAAGGTAAACCCTAAAGCTCCCTATGTTCGGTTTACTGATAAGGCGGTTTTAAATCAATTGGCTACAATATGCCCGATGGACCACCAGCTTCTTAAGGTAAATCAGCAGTGCCACAGGGTGTTAATGGCACATAAAAGCGGTTTGCAGGTGGTCTTTGCCTATACTGCCCACATTCCCGATGATATCGAAACCTATTACTTTAAAGGCGCAACGGTCGAAGGGCTTCAAGATATGGCTCGAATGTTCGACTTGGACCTTACCACCAGCCAATAACTAGAATAGTTTCAGTTCAGTTTCCCTCAAAGTCGCAAGGATATGTGAGTGACCTACGTTACAAGCATATCCTTAGTCAACCTAACAGGTACAAACATGTTTACTGAATCACTAGAGCTTAATTTCGAAGAAAACGTTCCATTTGATACAACAGAAGAGATTATTGGCTTTAAAGGTCGTCGCTACGAGCTTGGGGATAGCATTCGTGGTTATCGTGATTTGAGTAGCAAGAATAGTGAATTGTTCTCGATCCAAGCAAAGGGCGGAAAGTTATCTGGCAAAGTTTTAGATCACTCTGTCAGCGTTAGAATCGATAATGCAGTATTCAATGTGCGTGCTGGTGGTCAAGCAAGAGCGAGAAAGGAAAAAAGACGTAATGTACACGCTTTTGTGGAGGGTACCTTAAGTAAAGTGCTTAAGGGAGAAAAAGCGTCGCTTTCAAGTGAATGGGTAGAAGTAACATACAACCCATTTCACACTGACACTTTCATCGAAAAGACAACCGGCAGAGCTGTAGTTTCTGCAGACATAGCGATACTTCAAACAGGCAGTGTGTTTTGCCGCGGTCTCATTTACCAAAGTGCTACATAAGGCGCTATCAATCATGTACAGGGCTACTTCATTTACATGGACACCCGACGATTACACCATAGTTAATCAAGTCACGTTCAAATTCAGTTGAGTAGCCATTATTTATCTCACCAAGGAGTTACTTCTTGGTGCACCAAAAGTCGATTTAAAGAGAGTAAATTAGTGAATATCAACTTAAACGGGCGAGTTTTTCGTCCTATTAATAGCGCGTTGCTAACGCAATGCGATGGCACATATGAAAAACAGTTAGATGGAGTATTACTTAGAAACGAGTCAGACAAAGTTATCGCGTTTTTGGTTAATGGTCATCGACACAGAGAATCCCCTTTTTTAGTTACTGCGCGTTACCAGGAGGCAACAAAGCGAGTTCACTATCAACTTGCGCTGAGCAGTATCGATGACAAATTTTTTAATACGGTACTTGAGGGAGAGTTTTACCCTCATCGGCCTCTCAAACAAAAGCTTGATGAAGACGCCATTCAAGCTGTGAAACAGCTATACGGTAGGGTTTATAGTGGCATTGGAAATTAATTGAATTATTTTCGGTCGTTTTCTTGAAATTACACTACCATACCTACGTTCATAAAGCCGAAAAGGAGGTACAAAATGAACGCATCGATTGATACACAGAGCAGGGACGGCGAGGACAGATTAGCGAGAGTTCTGGTTTGGTTTGGGGTTGCCGTAACTGTACTCACTGGGATGGCTGGGTTAGGGCCTGAGTCGTTAAAAGCCGCAGGTGTAATGGGATGGTTTCCCTTTTTATTAATGTCTCTTTATTTACTCGGCAGGAAATCACGACACAAATCACGTGAGCGTCAGCCTTTCCGGTTTTCGCTCTTATACACGATGTTTGCGCCAATAGGAGCGCTCATCCTTGGGTATTTTATGCTGACAGGTGGGCTAAACTTCAATGAAGTAGCAACCTTCATGGTCAAGTATGTATTGTTTATCGCAGGAACGATGACAATCTTATGGGGATTTCTTTACTTCTTTGATAGTTGAATCCTTTCATTCTTGAGGTAAATGATACATTCCTTTACCTCAAGAATTTACAACCGATTGATTTCCCCTACGTTAGCTCCTGTAAATAATCAAAGGAGCTAACATGTCTTACTACACTGAATTTGAACGCCTTATTATTACCAGTTCGCTGGTGGGGTTTAACAGGCAAGCAATAAGTAACGTTGCCAGTGAAGCGCTGGATGCTATTACCCTATCAAACATGGATATCTACATTGCCGCAAGCCATGGTGGTGACAGTCGCATCATCGACTCTGAAACGAAAACGATATCAAGGCAGTGGTCAGTATTAACCATGGGCTATAACGCAGCCCACCTGCTTACTAATATTGCCAATAAAGTGATTAAGTCATGCCTATACGGGAGCTTACGAGTACGCGGCAAGCAAATACTCCCATCTTCATATTTGTCGAAGTTTGAAGTGTTACAAAATCAACCCAAGTTTGTAGAACCTGAAGTATTTGCTCACAGCCTTGAAAGAGCCATTGTGACGAAAGAAGGCCTCGAGCATTTAAGAAAATCGCCTTTCGGCAATACATGCCTTGGCTGGATGGAAGATTATCAATGCTTCCAACCCAATGGTGAGTCAGTAATCATTGGTGAGATCAGTTCGCCGGAGGAGGTCGTCGCTGTATTTGCCGTTTGTCATTATATATCAAGCGAGAACTTATCTTTATTAGACCTAAAGCAATCTGCTGCAGCTTGCTATCTTTCTAATGCAGTAGAAAGTGAACCGCCATCGCATTTAAGATTTGTGGGATAACCTAGCCAGGCTGACCGATTTACCAGACAAATGTTTGGTAAATCGGAAACCGCCTTTCCACCGGCCACTAAACCAATCATCATTCGCACCAAATGCCCCCTGCATTCTTAATAGTTATATTCAAGTGGAGTAATAGATGACAGTTTCTGGTTCACTAATTTTACCAAAACTGGAAGAGTTGTGCGCAACACCACCTTTCCTAAAAACCCTTTATCAGACTACACAATCTAATCAAGACATTGACCCAATATGGGAGGGAGTAGCGGTAGTTTTCAATGAGGGCGCAGAGCATTACTTAAACGCGGAAAAGTCTAATTCAAGTTGGGTTCGCCTTCAAAGTGAGTATATGAAAGCTGGTGGATTGGATGGGAGGGTGGGAGTTATTACTCAGTACAACGATCTGGAACAAGTATCATTCATGAACTCACTTTATAGTTTGGACTACGCACCGTGGGTTAGAGTGAGCTCATTTATTGATTGTCATTCTTCTGACAAAAGCTATCCAATTTGCCATTCAAGCTCAATCAGTCTCGATGCCAGGTATGTTACTACAATACCAACGAGCCTATTTATACAAGCAAAGGAAACAGTGGTAGAGCGTGATATCGCCTTTACCAGCATGATAGAGAAGTTTTTGAGGGAGCCGATTTGTGAAAGTTATTGATTTTGTCGTGGGGAGAACTTACTTAATAAAAGAAAAAGACATTACTTTCCCTGATGGAGAAATTGAGGGGGGCCGAAACATAATCAGGAAGATATTGACACCTGCCGACCAGAGCAATTCATGTGTTGATGGTGAGGTGCCGACAGATATGGATATTGAAAAATGGAGCAAGTATTTGCGCGTACAATGCCCTCAGAATAATACTGTCCACCTGCTTTCGCCTGATAACATTGCTTCCGCAACATTAATTGAAACAGAGTTATCGAGCAACTAACAAAATATCTATATGGGTAATACTCTTCAGGCAACAGATACATCCCAGGATTTTTTTTACTTTATGGAGTACATTAACGATGAAAAATGAAGATTTCTTTTTTGGAAAGAAACCCTTTAATTTAAATGATTGGCGCGACTTGGCAAGTTCAGTCAGTCAAGACCACTTTACTGCACAGCTTAACCGTTATTTAAATGCGAATGATAATTTTCTTGAAATTATGGATGGTACGTCCCACCCTGACTTCTCTTCACTACTAGGTGCCATATCTCCAGCAGAGATTGGAAACATCAGAATATTTGCTAGGTCAGACCAAAACGATGCACTAAAAGCTACTTTAGCTTGCGATATTCTGTTAGTAAACGGAGTCGTTCGTGTAACACCACAATGGTGTGCATACAAAGAAATAAGATCTAGTGAAATCATTTCTTCTTTATTGGTTCCTATCCACGCACGCGCCTTACAAGACAAGACCTACGTGGTTAATTCTGATGGGACTATGGATAAATTGCTTCACGGCACTGATTTTGAGTCAGAACTTCAAAACATATTCAATCTGTCAAAATACCCCGGTAGCTATGATAGTAAATACATTAAACCACTAATGGTAGCTACAGATGTAGGCCGTGCTAACATTCCATTAGATGAAGTGCTAAGCATTTACTTTAAAGCTATGAATCCAACAAGCTAATATACAAAGCCACCTGCGAAAAAATCATACCATGCTGGTGGCTTACTCATTCCCACAACACTGGCTATCGATTCAAATCAGATTTGAATGAAAATGTATTCAATTCTTCCCACAAAATTGTGCATTCATAATTTCTTGTCACATTAAGCATGTATTTAAATCCACTTGCATCTTGGGAGAGATAACATGCAAAAACACATATCTAAACCTTCAGTAATGGCGAGATTCGGTATTGAAAAGTGCAACTATTCTGAGTACGGGCACATCAATGTGAATTTTAACATTGTAGAAACGGCTGATTATCAATCGGCGCCTAAATTTGCACACTATGACTTTGATTTGCCCAAAACGTTGCATGGTATCTCAGGGTTAACGATTCAGTCTCAGACGAGCGCAGAGGCCCTAATTAATGGTGGTAACCAACGAATCTATGGGTACCAACTCCACTTGAGTACAAATCAACCAGCATTAGACCAGGATTTATTTTCATCAATCAAAGCTGGGCAGCGTTTTAAGAAAAAACTTGATGCATTGGTTGAAAGAGAAGGCTACGCAAAGGACTTCGCGACATACCTTGGCTACATGATGCGAGTAATGAATGTGAAATACATTTCTTTCGAAAGCTATTCCGAAAAGCATCACAACCGCCGGTGGATGAGCTATAAAATTAGTGAAGTGCCAGATTTGGTTGAAAAGTGTATTAGTGAACTGGCTGAATACGCCAAGTGGAACATCGATACAGATAAAGCAGCATAAGTTAAAGCGTTAAGAGGGCTGCCATCCAGCAGCTCTCTTTTTTACAACAGGCACATGCTAGGTTATACGTATATAAGCCTAGATTGAAATAAGCGCCAGGTCTGCTCCGCTATCGCGAATTGACCTGTCAGCACCACCCCCCGAAATGAGAAGCAGGTGGTAAAGATTGGTTGGAAACCTTTACCAGTTCTTACTCTTTTATCGATCCTAACTAATAAAGTTTACCATTTTGCTTCACTGAATTTATTAAACCTGACCATAGAAGCTCAACTTCACCAGTTGCCTTTACCATTAATAAAAACGATTTTCTTAATTGGATATAAGGCTCCCGCGTGACGTTTCCCTCCAAATTGCCGGATGCACTGTTTCACCTACGTTACCTTCAAGTTAATCGAGCAGGGGGGCATCATGGCCACAAGCAAAAAACAGAAGACAGTTTTCGATTTCATGCAGGAAGCATCATTCGATTTGAGTGCAGGTATCCAGTTTGAAACCCAAGAAGCATTTATCGCATGGGCAACAGAAAACTTTGATGAGATTGCTACAGAAGCGCTTATAAACTTCTCACTCGTTTCACAAAAGCGTTCGACCAAGATAAATCGCGTTGGACTCACTGTACCTCGCTTTTATGAACCAAGCCCTAGAAAGCTTCACGAATTAGTAAGCAAGCTCACACCAAGAGTTGCGCTTCCACAGTTGTAATGGCTCTCCCGCCACTTCGCCGGCCTTCGGGCTGGCATTTTATTCTCACTTAAGGATGTATACATGAATACACAATTACAAGAACAGCAAAGCCAGCTATTCAAAGAGTTTGGTGTTTTCTTTGCGTTTGGAGATAAGCAGTTTAAAGAACAGCGTCAAGAAGGCGTCGATTACTGTACGGTACTGAGTGCTGGTGATTGCGTTCCCGTACAACATGCTAGCGAGTTTGCTAAGCGTCTTTCAGCTTTACACAAAGAAGCAAGAGATAAGGCGCTAAGAGAGAAAGGGATTGATCGTATTATTGAAGAGGAGCTAGTAAATCAAGAAACTTTCTATACGGGCGATATCGCTCCAGTAGTAGAAGCGCTTGCATACTATGAAGTCACGGAGAAACAGGTAACACAGGTTTATAGAAGTGTTTTCCACAAATACGACAATTGGTGATAACAGCCAACCCAGCAATAGATAATTAAACGAGCCCCGCAATATTGCGGGTTTTTTTCATGGTTAAAAACCATCAAATATACTTTAAGTCAGATTTTTGTTTGCTCGCGTACAAATAAGGCATCTACACTATTCTCTGTAAGTTGTAACAAGTCAGCAATATGGAACATTAAAGCCTCAACCTCACAACGGAGAGTGACATGAGCAAGTTCACAGCGACAATAAATGGTTTCCCCCTTACCCCAATGTCTTTAAGCAAAGACGGCAAGTTAATACCCTGTCCAGACTTCAAGAGCGCTAAGCAAAGCACATTAAAGATTATGGAGATTAGTGGGTGTTGTCTGGGGCTAGTGTTTTCAGATAAGCAAAATGCAAGGTTAAGATTGCCTAGTAAGAAAGTCATTTTTCGATTATTCAGAGCCCCTAGATAGGGGCTTTTCATTATTCCCGCCAAATTGCCCTTCACTATATTCCTGAGACATTACTCCTATCATATAAAGGAGAGAAAAATGTCAGACACAATCGCTGTAACAGAAACGACAGGTAAAATTACGTGCCGGTGGGCATGGGTTAATGTGAACCTTGAAAAGCCAATCAGAGCGCTACTTAGTACGAAAGAAAATACGTGGGGTGGCTTCCAGGTTCCTTACTTTTTTGAAACGCATCATAAGCTACTTATAAAGCATTATCTAACAGAGGATTATGAAGTAACGCGCAGCGAGAATGGGTATACCATCAAGCACTTCGACTACCCGAGTGAAATCCCCACAGTTGTGCGTAACATGCTGGTGGAGGATGATTTTGGCGTAGAGCGCAACGTGAATACTTTTGTTGATGGCTTATGCTGGGAAGAGTTAACGGACGCGCAGGTAATAGCGATAGAGTATCTTCGCAATATCACCACCCTCACCGATGATAAAACGCTAGAGCTGCTAGAGGCCAAGAGAAAAGTCTCTGAAAGCTGGTGCTTGTCTTTGCCCCTTCAATACATTAGTTCCCAAAAGGTGAATGTTGCGCTTCACAATGCTTACCTTTACGCCTTTCCTACCTTCAAAGAGATGGATCAACACATTTGTGCTGAAGCTTTAGCTTATGCCTACGAACTTGGCTATACAGCCCTGTTAGATAAATGATAGAGGTGCTTGCATACTTTCTGCATAACTGAATATTTGTTAGAAAATGCACGGGGATATACTTTAAATTTTGAATAAATGGCGGGTACTTATGCAACCCGCCATTTTTTTGTTAATCGTTTATTTAGCTGAATAATTTCAAATCTAATTCATTTATTCGTTTTATCTAATAGGTTTTCAAGTGCTGTAGAGTTATAATTAACAGTGCCACAAAGGCTTAATTCATTAAAAGGTACAATAATGTTTAATAATAAAGTTACCAAAGTAAGTTCGACGCAAGACGCAGCTATGCTGATTGTTTTTTTATGTACGTGTGCTACCGCGATAGGTGCGGTGTTCTGGTTTGCTGTAGAGCAATCATTAGGCGGGTGGGGGAGTGCTTTCCTACAAGCCTTCAGCTTTACTTTGACGTTATTTGTAATGTTGAAGTTAGGGAGCTGGAATAAAAGCAAAGGTTACATGAAAGAAAAGCTAGTACGGCATGCTGTTAAGCTTATAAGAGTGATATAGCTTATTAGGCGAAGCCCACCAGCAACGGTGGGCTTTTTTAATTGGGTGTAAGGCGTTAGCAAAGCCACATCTTGGTTTCATGCACTCGCACATCGTAGTCAATTGTTAGAGTCTCATAAGACATGCCAAAGGTCTTGTTAACGAACTTTACTATCCCGTCTTTAGTGTAGAGAAAGGTATTGTTTTCAATATCTCGTAACACACGCTCGTTATATTCAGCATCGCTATTTTCATGAGTGGCATGCATTACTACGCCATGGAACTCAAACGGCGAATTTTGCACACTTTGTGTCGCATACTTACCTTTGTAGGCGGCCATGATTTCTAAGTAAATAACGCCATGAGTTGGCGATTTTAAACGGGTTCGCATTCTACAGCTCATACCATTGGCTTCTTCAGTTTCAGATCCGACACCTTCAAAGATTAAATTAGGGTTTGCAGGCGCGGTGGTGAAAGCTGTTGTTGTGTTGTTGGTAAGTGCAGTCATATGGTTTCCTTATTCTAAATAGAGGAGAGAGCGGCAATTAAGCCGCTTCAGAAAGAGTTTTATCTTTCTCGTCGTAGAAAGATTTGGCTTTATTGATATCTGTGAATGGCTTTTCCATATTCTTAGAATGAATGCCTCGTTCGTCGCCTTGCACTTTTACAATGTAGGCGCCATTCCAATTTTCTATAAGCGTTAGCTCACATTTAAAGTCGCCAGTAGCAGGGAAGTTAAAGGCTTTGGAGCGAAGTGTTGTCATCTGAATTCCTTGTTTGTTGATTTAAGGAAAATGTACCCAGGTGCGCCGGTTAAGCAATTGAGCAGGAAAGGCAGGCAAATGAACTTGTTAAGTAGTCTTATTCTTCCGGCTGGTGGTTTACCTTTAAATTGACGGAATCGCTGGTGGTGTCACGTTACACCTATGAACAAAACAGCGGAGTAATAACATGTTCGGATTTATGGAATGCAAGGTTAACAACCCAGAGTTAGCCAAAACTAGATACACCACTCACGCATATGTATATGCAAAGCGCGACGATTTCAAAGTCGGAGCGTTAATTGAAGTCCCATCGGGTATGGGTGGGTTATTTACTACTAAAGTGGTGAAGATTGAGAGTGGCGTTGCAACGTGTATAAAGCCTTACTGTAGAGACCATGGGAAGCAAGAGTTTGAAGTATTCATCAACCCACCACTTATCTCTGTAGAAGAGATTTTAAGTCTTGCTAACGTGATATACGAAGTTGAGCGTAGGCAGGCTATAAAGAGTGATGAATTTGAGCTATTAGAGCGTGCGCGAGTCAATGGTTTAATTGCACGTTTCAACAGTTGGTCGTGGACAGAGGCTGGCGTTGAAGTTTTCAGAAAAGCAAAAGAGCTCTATCAATAGTTCACCATCCTGGGTTTGCTCAAGCAAGCCCAGTTCCCATCACAAATGAGGGCACCCCCTTTCGCTATCGCTGGTGGGGATGCCTTAAAACCATTCAAAAACTCATTTTTAAAAACTCTGATAAATCTGAAATGAAATTTATAAATGGTAAAGAGGCCAGCGCGCCCGTCAGGTGTACCGTGTACCCTCTTTCTCCACTAATTGTCATGTTAGCTCTATGTGACACATTTTAGTTGTCCCAAACAAACGGAGAGTCACATGACCATCATTAATCGAAACCAACTTAAAGCAGCCTTTCAACCTGAGCAGGCGGAGCGTGCCTTACTGACTCTTGTTGTCGATAAGTCACTTCAGAAGTTCGGTTTGAACTTCCCAGTAGTGAGCATGCCTTTTGTTCGTGAAGAGGTAGCGACAACAAAAGGTTCTTTCACAGCCCTATCTAACGTCTGTTATACGCTTGATTCTGACGAGGCAACTTTTGCATCTATCGAAAAGCTTCTAATTGAGGTCGGTATCAGCCACAACGTAGTGAGTGTTGAGGTTATTGGTGGCAATGTTGATGAAACCTTTTATCAAGTGAAATTAAACATTGAAGCAATGGAGGTGGCCGCCTAGTGCGGTCACAAGGTGGCAGTATGACAAATCCCAAAAAAAGTAAATTAACCAGTCTCATCATTTACGAAAGCATGGTGCAAATGGGCATCATTGTCGATGGAGAAATAAGAGCTAACGGTAAATCTAAATCTGGGGCAGGTATGGATTTATGCTTAGAGCGTTCAAGTGATCTAGATAACTTTAATGAGTCAGGAACTCAGGCGTTCAGTTTAGCGCACTACTCCACAGCGGGAGGGGACGCAATTTGTGAGCTCGATATGATTTTCTTTTACCATACCGGCAAAGAAAAAGTAGAAGCATACAGTTACCAAACATCAGTACCACCTGTATTCGAAGTTGTATATCCAAAGCCAGGTGAGCACATCAGCTCAAACTACAGGGAGCTAAACGCATTTGCAAAGCAATGGATGGAAAATCTCCTTGAGCAAGGACATTCCAGTTCGTGGGTAGATAGTACTTTTAATTCGGTAGAGCCAAGCGTTCCCTTTGAATTACAAAAAAGAGTCAGCTTCGCACAAATGGTGGAGCTAGAGGTAATCAACACACTAACTACTGCTCTACTAGGCTCAACAGTTCTTTCTATTAACCATGCCTCTAACTCCATAGTGTTAGACCTTGATGAAGCCAGACACTTAGAAGAAGAAGGCGCGTCTATCTTGCCAGTGGAAGATATGACCCAAAGCTTGATCAACGCGGGGTACAAAAAAGAGGACATCGAAACCATAACTCACTTCGAACTATACGCATCGTAATTTGTTGAGTAGCGCCCTCTTCTGGGGGCGCATATTTGTTCAATTCATTCAAAGGAGTTCGATTATGAGCTTGCTAGTTACAAATTATTTCAAAAGCCAGTTAACTTCGCTGCGTTACCCTGCAGACGAAATCCAATACAGCCTAAACTATTGTCAGGGTGATGGTATGCGTTTTACAGGGCAGCTATATGCCGAAGATATAAATGCAGTTGCCGATCGCCTCACTAATGGAACAAAAAAGGCCGCTATCAAACGTGCTGTAGATAAAGGTGCAAGTATAGAAATTAAGTCTAATGACCACCGGTACGTTCATTACAATACAATGTATGTTGTTTGCGATGATTACGTTTGTGAAGACCTAACCGACTTTGAATCACAGTCACTGCACGAATTTGTGGAGCTAGTAGAGGAAGATATTAAAACTGTATCGCGTAAGCTGGAGGGGGAAGGGTACAAACTAATCGAAGCTGGTGGTGAAGTATTTGCTCTCTCAGGCAAAGAGCGCACTTATAAAACAGCAAGGTTCTCAGTAACCATTAAAGAGGTTGGGGCAGACCCTTTCGACCTTGAAATGATATGTGAAGACACTTACGAAAAAGTGTGGAGTCAGTTCGTTAATGGTGAAGCAAGATATGCATGCTTTGAAGTAACCGTTACAACCAATAGCGATAATATCGAAATATCGAGCGTCCGTAGTCCTCTGTTTATTATTCTAAATAATGTTACCAGCGGCAAAGTAGTGTCAGACAAACGGGCGTTTTGCTCAGAGGCAATTCAAGAGGCCAGGAATTGGATTAAAGGACACAGGCTGGCGGCATAATGGTATTTCACTAGAGGGTTATCACCCCCTCTAGTGCAGGTGGATATTATTTGTTGAAGAGAATAAACATTATGATAGCGCACACTATCAAGACCCAATAGGCGCGTCTGGCATTTTTTAAGTGCTTGTCTCTTTGCTTAGAGGCTTCCTTTAGTTTTCGATTAGCTTCATTTAGCTCAGTCTTGTGCTGATTGTGTCTATCGATAAATAAGCCCAAGAGGTCTTTATCTTCTAGTATGTAATAATCAGAAACAGGCTTCGATACTTTTAATTTATCTATACTAGATGCAAATACATTTCCATCGCCCGTCGCTTTGTCACTATATGACACATCAAAGCCGCCACTAGTATAAAATTTCTCGCGCCTCTTAAAGTTTTCTTCATTACCATCTTGAGGGGATAGCCACGCACTTTTGATCGGCATACCCTTAAACTGAACTTTTGCTTGCTCAACAACACGGTCTCTCAAAAATGTTCCTATACCTAACCCTTTCTGATTAAAAATTGTGTCAGTAGGTAAACACAGTTCGTGGCCGGATGTGGACACGGCCAGAGACCATTTATCTACAGAGCCATCCTGTACAGGTAAGCCGTGTTCCATAATCAATTTAACTGAACACTGTACTTTTCTATTTGACCCATATTCAGTGACTCTAAAAACTCGCTCAAAAGTTTCTGGTTTGCCAGATTCGTAGGTACCGGCTATCCAAAGGTAATTCTTAATTCGCATACTACTCTCATATTAGACTTTAAGGGTTAAGGTACGGGCTATAGCAAGACAGTCAAATCAAACTGATTATTACCTAGCTTTACCCGACCGGCGAAGTAACATTTCACCAGAGTCGTATGATTCGACAAAAAGAACATTATGCTTACGGTCTCCTCAAATCTAATTGAGGACACCTTATGAATATCAAACAAGCCGCTCACTTTTCGCTTATCACTCTTTCACATCAAATCAAGCTTGCAGGTGGAGCATTCAACTCGAAGACGAAAGCCGTCCCTATCCAAGACACATTTCAAACCCTATATATATTTGAAACAGACAATGGAATGAAAGGCTTGCTCAGCAGGGATGAGTTCTCAGTAGTCACTTTCAATGCGGGTGGCTTGTTTAATGTCAGTTACTTAAACGAGAGTGGGGAGTATACATTGCGTCAAATTGCTATAAGCGACGATGGAAAAAAGAACTTTATGAATCCAACATTTCTAACTTCCGATTTTGACGAGCTTGAAAGTGTTCTTAAAGAAAAATTTCCTTCTATAGTTTTTCGGTATCTGCCAAACCCTGTTGAAAAGATTTTTTCTGACGGTGACTCAGTGAATAAATATACCAATTGATTTTGTGATAGTGATACCAGAACTCCTATCTGTAGTGGAGGCTATGTTGCAATCGAGATGGGAGGTGCTTATCAAAGTGTTAATTGTAACGAGTGTGTTTGCACTTGGATGGGGGGTATCAGCTAGAGACTAGTAGAGTCGTTGGGGAGGGTGGGTAAATTGCTCACTAATTAAATAAAAAGTATCATTGGGGTAAATACAAATATGGTGCTCAAACATGCAGGCAGATTACAAATTACTTGTAGAATATAAGAAGATGGTTGAACAGGTATCTTCTGTATATGGCGAAAGAACAAAAGATTCGATGCATTCATTTATAGATACTACCCTTGTTGGTGAAACCAAGAAGTGGAAAAAAATATCTATAGGTTTTGTGGTAGCTGGAATCTTATTATCACCTCTTTTGTTAGGAATACCACTGATTTTAGGTGGTTTAGTTTTGTACTATTTGGTTACGAAGAAAATGGAACGAAGAATCGAGCAGGTCAGAGAATTGGTTGATAATGATAAATCCCTCGCGTAGATTTTTGGCACGCATTATTTTATAACCCCAGCTCCTTCTAGATTGACACCCTCTTAATTCAATTCACTCTAACTTCAAGAATTTCATATTGGAGTTAGCAGTGAGCATTATCTTTAAAACTAAAAACGAAAATCATTATACCTTGAAACGTGATTCAGTAGGGCTGCCTTATTGGACTGCTGGTGGCTTATGTTTGCCTCATGACTACAAGCGCTCAATACCTTTGTTCGATGATTATTGTGACTCTGGAGAGTTGATTGAAAAAAACAGGGTCTGCGTTAGCTTCAATAATGGTGGGTGCGGAGATTACTGTATGGAGGTCTACCGAAAAACTGTTATTTCCGGAGAAGAAAGGAATTACATAGACTGGCAGCATGATGAAATTCTTGAGCCGCAACTTCTTCGAGATCTGCGTTGGCTTCTCAATAACCGAGAGCAATGTGTAACCAACTCAGAATATAGGCTGGTATCTCTTACAAAATCAGCATGGGGATTCTAGGTTTCCTCCTAACTTGTCGCCAAAGAACTCTAATGTACTTTCATATGAAGTACATTAGAAACGCTTGAGAGGGGCAATGTTAAGAATTAATGATGATTGCTTTTTCTGGAATGATGAAGATAGTGATCGAACTTCAGAAAGTAGGGCTGGTGGTTACCAGGTGCAAAACAATAACGGAGATTGTTTCCCACATTATAAACATATCGTTTTTGAGAATGAGGATGTAGCTAGGAGGTTACTTGTCACTGCAATGTGTGTAACGAAGCAAAGTGATTGGCGTAAGGTCTTCATTTCGAAAGAGCGTATTACCGATGATTACATGCTATTAATTGAGCTGTAGTTGCTAGTAGCTATTTAGGAGAAATTGACGGTCTTCCGCTATCGCTACTAGACCATCAATAACTATTTAAGTGCTATATACTTTATAAAATAATTTTCAGCACTCTTTCAGTGCTAATGAATAATACCTGAACTTATAGGCACTAATCACAGCTCTTCTATAATAGAAAGATTTCTTCTTTCACCACACCTTTACTCCCCACGTTACTGGACGTCCGGGAACACTCTCAGAAAGAGCGTCCGGGAACACTTATTCTATAGTACTTAGTTTTTATGCTCGCTTGCTTTACTCCCCCCGTTACTGGACGTCCGGGAACACCCTTTTATAGACATTCAACTTTCAACGGATTGTGCATTTACAATCGATATTTCATTCTGGCTATCACTTTTTAACAAGTGAGTTGTCTACTCCCCCCGTTACTGGACGTCCGGGAACGCTTATTTTTGTTCAGTGTTTAATGAATATCTCAGAAATTAAGGAAGAAATATCGTGGGTTATTATCCGGTACGTAATTCATTACATTGGCCTGAGTGTTTTGAAGCGAAGTGGATTACAGCGCAATACTGGATACTGCTCTAGAACTACTACAAGAACCCAGATATTCACTAAATATTCGTCCTTTTGCTCCATACGACAAAATTTATGCCGCGTGGGGTTCTAATGGAGAGCTTCAGTATTAGATAAGCCTGCAAATACCCTTTATGGCATTTTTTTTGACGTCTGGGGGCTTTGTCTGCTCACGAAGGCATGAACGGGAAAAGTGAGTCCCCATATGTATTTTTTTATGTTTTTTGGGGGATTTCCTTCAAATTTTGAGATTGAAAATACTTCGCTACTATCAAAGGTGAATATAGGAGTATTTTATGAAAAAGAATTTAAACAATGTCATTCCACATATACCAACTAAGCTTGCTCTTTCAAATGAAGAAGTTGACCATTTTGAAACTGCTTTTAAAAAGTTGGCAAGGAATCAAAATCTAACCCCAGTTCAAAAAAAAATGAAATCCCTCAAAATAGGCGCAAACGCGAAAAGAATATATCAGCAAGTTTTGATAGCAAATGGTGTCAGATTTGAAGTCTAGAACAAGGTATTCCGGTTATCGAGATGAGTCACATAGTCTTTTGATAATCATCATTCTGATAACCTTTACTGTTATGGCTTTCGCTAGCTTAACTTGGTTTTGCCTTAATTTTCTGCTCGAAGTTAGACACGCTACAGATTATGAAAAAATCCAAAGCATGCTGACAGGGTATAAAATTGCAGGCGGCATATTGACACTGTTCTGGGTCAACCTATATATAACTCGCAAGTTCAAAAATAGTAGCTCATATACATTGTTTTTTGATATGCCAGCTTTGGTGTTTCTACTTTTTGGGGCTGGGTACTTCGCTGCCTGGATTACGCAGTATATTGCTGAAGAAGCAGTCCCCGATGATTGGAAAGCCTGTTCAAGATTAGCCAGTTTGATTACGAGCGGACATGGTTACAAGCAGCACGCAGACTTTTTACTGTTTAATGAACAAATACCAATTGAATTTAAACACTACTACAAAGCGTTTATTCCTCTGGAGATGTGCGTCTTTAACCAATACAGAGCTATTATTGAATCAACGTCTGATCTATCCGTCTTTGATGCTTTGTCAGAATTAAGCTATTTCACTCAAGTTGAGGGGGGGCTTGATTCTGCTCAAGTGTACCCATTACATCAATTGGTTTTTTCATCTTCAGCTGAAATGGAAGAAAGGTTATATGAAGCTTACATTAAGCTTAAAAAGCTGAATTCAAGGAAGAGGAGAGTAGCGGCAAGCCGACTATACAAGTCTATTTATAGAGAAGTAGGTGTTCATGATATTGCAGCTATATCCTCTGAAATACTTATAAAGGAAGTCCAAAGCCACAATGAGATTTCAAGCACAGAGCTCTTTTTCAAATTCACAAGACAGAGGCTGAATGGGCTAGACTATTCCAGTTTCGAAAATATTGAAAAAGATGCACTAGCTAAAGCGATAGTCTACTCAAAGGGTGACCTGAGGAATTTTTATAGAGAACTGCAAGGGGCTGAAACTTCCGCTCTACCGCTAATTGAAGTTGTTGGTGTGGGTTCGGCAGGGTCAGCATTTTCTAATGCAATGTTTATAAAGATGGTTTCGCCATTATTTGTATTAGTTCTTTGGTTAAATTTTACATGGATATTAATTAAGAGCTCGCTCATTTATATGTCACTTTTTCTTAGGTTGATAGAAAGTAGATATAAAATGACAATAGAAAACTCAAAGAAATAGTATTCATTTTGTTATAAATCCCTTTTCAACAAATCGAAGCTTTGCCAGTAGATGCCTTCCAAAAGCTAGTACTTTAGCGACAGCTATGAGCGTAAAGCGGACCTTGACCACAACCAATGCGCTGGTCCGTTTCAGAGAACAAGCCGACACTTCGGTTTTTGGTTTAGCACTTCAGGTTTGTGCACTATGTGAGACGCAAATAGCGTTAAATTTAACTGGCGCTATCGTCTGATAGCGGCAGTGCAACGCCCCAAGCAAGGACAATAGACAAAATAGAGGCAATGTTCATCGGGTCGAGTAATTTTTTTTGTTGACGGTCTAACTACCTGAGAAAATCACGAGCCTCATTCTCTCTAATAGTGGAAAGTAGCTCTTTAGCACGTTGTTGTGCTTTTACGGTTCCATTACTACCAAGTTCAGCCCTTAAGGTTTCTAAAAATCCGTTCAATTGGTCATCTTCATAAGTCAGCTTTTGTTTATACACTAGACCCCAAGCGTATGCCTCGGTATAGTCTTGCACCACGCCTGTACCGATCATATAAACGAGCATCAATCCTTTAGGGGCACTGAAACCACCATTTAAACCTTCTTTCAACTCCCATTCTGCCTTACGCTCTGCATTTGATACCGGCCCATAATCTTTAGTATAAAATAATGATAGTGAGCCCATAGCATCTAATGAGCCCTGCTTTGCAGCTTCATTGAACCAATACAAAGCTCTCTCATAATCTTGCAGCGTACCTTCGCCATATTTATAAGCTCGACCTAACCTGTATTGCGCTATTCTGTGACCTCTTTCGGCTGCCTTTTTATTAAGCTCATAAGATTTTTTTAGGTTTTGCGTTACGCCCCGACCTTTACTATACAAACTGCCAAGAACCACGATTGCCGCGAGCTTTCCGTTTTCCGCTTCGTTTTTGTGAAAATTAAATGCAAATTTATTTATGGCCTCTTCGTTTTCTTGTGTCATGGCTATCCCGTTGCCTTCTGCGTGAATACGTGCCAACATTTGTTGTGCGTCTGTATTGCCACTAGAGGCGGCTTTTTCCAACCAGCTTATTGCTTTTCTGTAGTTTTTTTGGACGCCAAAGCCTGTATAATAAGCTCCACCTATAACTAATTGAGCCGAAGAATAATTCTTGTTTGCTAACCGCTCAATATGAGGTAAAGCACTGTTCATTTCTTCTGGGAGTTGATATCTCAATATTGATTTAGCATCATCTAAATCGTCAGCAAAGCACAACGCAGAAAACATAAAAGATAATGATAGAAAGACAAATATAAATGATTTCACTAGTTCTCCTTATTTCGCTGCGTTACCTTCTAAAAAACATTATATGAGATAGAAGACGTGATCAACTAACAGGTAAAAGACTCAGATGGTCATATTGAGGCCGCAGAGATTAACAGTATCGAGCTTCTAAAGATAGTGACATTCACTTGGTGGTTCAACAAAAAAAGAGGTTGAACAGTCATCAGGTAGGCTCTCTACATGAGTTTGGCTTGCTCTTCAGCAAGTTCTTTTTCTTGCTGTATGATCTGTGATAACCCAAATTTATTCACCATTGTTAAATGCAGTAGAGATGCCACCAATACATCTAACTCCTGCATCATAACTCTTTTTTAAAAAAGTGGTAAAAGTCAGTTTCATGTACAGAGTTGCTCTACTGCGAGCTCTGACGGGCATCAAAAAACAAATAGCGGTCTACAACGATGTGAGTTCCGTCTTACAACTTTGGCACGTTTATGCTGGTTGATTTCCGTGATATGCATATATACTGCGTTCTTCAAAAATACGGTGAAAGTGGTCAACACGGGTATGTATTTATAAGCATAAATTTTATTAGGTTCTCGATGTCCATTCTTTCCTTAGTTTTCTTTGAAACCTTATCAACAAGCGCATCAATCATTGGCAATATATCTTTATTGTTCAATATATTGCTTTTAGGTTCACAAAACAAAGGCTGTTCGCCTTTGCTAATCAGTTCAGTATTTGCCCATTGAAGGCCCCTAACGACACCTACAACGTAAAATTGCATATACGGTTTATGCCTGCTTTTTAAATAACTTGACATAGTAATGTCTGCATTTGCAGTATTTACTGTCTGCATCAATAAAATTGTGAAACAAAATATTATAGTGTTTTTTTTCATAATGAACTTAAGTTGTAATTTGGATCGACCAGACTTCTCTAGACACTTAATTGCTTCTATTTCCGCTTAACGCTCATTGGTGCCATTAAAATCTGAATGCGCGAAGGTCCGCAAAACGTACCGAGCAGCGTAAATGCCAAGGCGGCAACTTCAGACAAAGAGCGGAAGTTTCGTGCCCTCACCAAGGGTTAATTTTTCCGCATGACTGCAATTGTTGAATCTGTCACCTAATCATAACCCCGATCCAGTCACGAAAAAGTAATCCCCCATTGGAGTCATAGACTTCACATTTCATCGTATGGAGACCTCTGTAAAGTGTGGCCTCTGGCAGTTCGACTTTGGAGATTGGGTGGTAAGATTGATTGTACTTGCTTACTTTTTCTTTGCGGAGATACCTAGTGACACCCTCTTGCTCAATGTCTCTTTCATTCTCAGGGGGGATGGGTCCGTGGTTGGTTTTTTTAAACACCACTTTAAGTGGAAAATTTAGCCTATTTTTGGTATTGGCTTGAACCACAAACACTAAAGAAATATTTGGCTCTAAAAAATTTGAAGCAGAAATATAGTCTAGTCTCTTGCCGTTTGCTATCGAATAACATTTGTAATCTATTTCAGCATGATTCTTCACAGAGCCACTACAAATTTTCTCTCTGAAGCTTCTGGGAAGGGCAGAAAACTCTAAGGTCTTATCATAGTCTAATTGCCTCATTTTGTAATTCAGCGGATTTCCGTCGGCATCTGTAATATTTGGACTTACTACTGGTAAAGACTTTTTCTCTCCTTCACGATTATGAGTCTTTATCTTAGAATATTTCTCTGGCCAGTGAACAAAATCCAGCAATCCCTGCCCAAGCATCGTTTGATTCTTTCCAGCTAGCCCTTGAAGCTTAGATGCCATATCTACGGGAAGACCGGTCGCCGAAACCTCACCTACATTTCTGTATCCGAAACTTCCCCATAATACTTCTTCGTCATTTCCAAAGTCGCAGCCTACTCTAAAGCCAAAGTCACTCGCATCTAAGCCTTTTCTTTCCATCCAAGGCTTAATGCTACCTTCCAAAATTGCGCGTAAAGTTACTGAACAGTTAATTGCATCTGCTATAGCATCCTCTTTTTCTGTAGAGCTGCCGCCAAAAAAAGCCATTACAGCGTCACCCATCAGTCTATGTATGTGTCCATCAAATGCTCTAATAGTCTCAACACATGTTTGAATTACAGCATTCTTAAATTGGAAGACAAACTCCAGAGGATACAATAGCGACAGTCTTGTTGATCCCTTGATGTCAACAAAAATGGTGCAGGTATAATGCTTTTGTGTGGTTTTGGTACCCTCTAGAGATATAAAATCTGGGTGAGTTCCGATTGGTAAGTTATTTACTCCCGGCTTTCCAAATATTGGTCTGATTTTCGCTTGGAGAAGAAACTCTTCTTGCGGTCCAGAAGGTAGGTCAGAGAAATCGTCACTCATTTGCTTTGAGTCAAGTCTCTCGCTAGACGCTGATTTCGCAACAGCCGTGGCGGAACGATTTCCAACAGCCTTAAACATGTGATCGAACGTCTTCTCGAAGCTATCCATATTTAACTTGCTCCATTAATTATCAATAATAACAACGAAACAGCTAACATAGGTAAAACACCCCAAACAGAAATCTTCACTGCGATTTTCAAAACTCTAAACTTTTCATTTACAATTTCCGCGACCATAAAGGTTTGCTTAGATAAATCCTCTAGAATCTCCTCAAGGGTTGCCTCTTTAATTTTCTTAGCATATCCATCAGCTCCGTTCTCCGTGACCATAACATCGCCATAAAAGATCAAGGATTTGTAACCCTCATCTGTTATTGAGCTTGGATAAACCACCCGGAGAAGATTTATTGCTGCGAGAAGTGATAATAATATTGTTAGTACCGAAGAAGCAGATGCAGTGTAGTACAAATAATTACAGTCAGATTCAGGCGGTCCCATCAGAATTATCCGTATCGATAAACCAAGTATGATCGCGGCAACGAATGACATCAGTAGACCGACTTTAAAGTTGGTAGTACCAATATAGTGGTCATACCTTTTTATAACATCGAATAAAAACGAGCACTTCCCCTCAAAAGTTTCTTCCTTCAAGTGAACCTCCCTAGCATATGGTAAACGGGGATATAACGATTTAGTTATGCGTCATTTGCGAGATTTTCTGCTAGCGCATCACTCACGGTTTTATTTTCACTATTAATATCAAACTAACTATCATATTGCTACACAAAGGAAAAATGAGAACTAGCTAAAGTGCTAGACAAAAAAAAGCTATTTGGGTGTTATCCTCAATATGGGAGGGAAGAAGCTTATTTACATAAATTAAAAGACTTGCTTTTAAACCGATAATGCGCCATGAGCACTCAGTATTGCTTGTCTGGATTGTGTATCTAAGCGACCGCTTTACGTACACAAGGGCTGCACAGGCAGCCCCTTACAGCCTAAACTTCTATAGATTCCGATATTTCCAAAGCGTCGTCCACCTCAATGCCTAAGTAGCGAACAGTGCTCTCTAACTTTTTATGGCCCAGCAAGAGTTGAACTACCCGGAGATTTTTAGTCTTCTTGTAAATCAGATAAGGCTTGGTTCTGCGCATTGAATGGGTGCTGTAGAGAGATGTATCTAGACCAAGTTTTTCAATCCATCCGTGAAAAATGCGGTTATATTGTCTAGTTGATATGTGCTCAGCGCTATGTATACGGGACTTAAAAAGATAATCAGAGGGTTTTAATCCAGCTTTCTTTACCCAAGCCAATATCGATTCTCCCGTGTTTGGTGTTATCTCAAATTGGACAGGACTACCTGTTTTTTGCTGAACGAGATGCGTGCGCCTAAGAGCTGAGCGTCCGCAAACGACATCGGAGACCTTGAGTTTAACAAGGTCACAACCTCGTAGTTTGCTATCAAGACCAAGGTTGAACAGTGCTAGATCACGAGTCCGTCCTTCAAGCTCTTAGCGAATCCGGATACCCCATATATGTGATATCTGAAGAGGCTTTTTCTGACCGATAATACGATTTTTGTTCCAAGGTGTATGGATTTTAATTGCCATGATTTGTCTCCTGTTTAATAGGAAACATAATTATGGCAGTCCGGCCAAAGTTTATGGTTTGAATAATGGTACTGACAGATTTTTTTACCGGGAATTCAGCATTGCTCAACCATCAGACTGAGAAGCTATATGATTTCTTATATACTGCGCTTTCTTTACCCTACTTGCGCAGGTATGGCCAAAGTAAACTGCATGAAATTTTAACTATTTTGATTTTGTTCAGAAATATACTGAGCATAAAGAAGGTCAGCAAAATCCGCTTCACCAATTTTGCCCACAACCAAATCTCTGATGGCATCTGCGAATAATTCGTTATCAGCAATTAATTCATAATCATTGAGAGATAAATATTCCAAAGCTACAGCGAGACCAGTCCGTTTGTTTGCATCAGGAAGCGAATGAGAAAGTGCAATAGAGGAAGCATACTTTGCTGCTATTTCGAAAACATCATTCAAGCCTAAATAAACAATAGCATTATCAATCCTGCCTAGCGCCCCCTGAAGCTTATTGATATCAGCGGCCCCCTTCATACCAGGCTCGTTTTCGAGAATGTAGGCGTTAATCTCTATAACGCGCTCGAAGGGGAAAAAAATAAGCTCCATTACATGTAAGCGAGTTTTTCGAACGTACGCTTGTGTGTTCTTAGCACTAGCTTAGTTTCGGATTTCACGATCTGTTGCCCAAACTCACCAGAGAGGTCAAGTTTCTTTCTTGCTGGAACTTTGGGGCGTTGAACAGCTTTAACACCGTAAACTTCAATTTTTGTATTCATAAATACCTCTCATAACTAGATCGATAGTATACACCTGATTTTAGGAGAAACATATTAAGCCAAGACTATTGGTATCATATGCACACATACCAAGCTAAATTGCCTCTTCAGGCAACAAAAGACAAGGAGCGGACGCAACAGATTATTGAACAGCTACTTCTGCTTTGCGCCAATCGCTGGCAATCCCTGCATAACACCATTTACCTGGTTGTTTTACTGGCCCTGTTACACTTTAGCTGGTCTCGCAAAACCGGCCTGCAGGAACCGTTAATTTACTGGGCAATAGCCTTGCTGATTTTGCTTCCCAGACTGCAATACCTCAAACAGCGTCTGCAACGGGCACGCTTATCCCGCAATAGCATGTAAATTTTACATAGGATTAAGTGAATATTTCTTCATTTACTGGGAAGCCTTTTGGGTAGAAAATGTAATTACTTGTTTTATATAAACTTTTTATTCGGCGTGACATTTGAAAGCTTAGGGTGAAGTGAATACATTCACGTTGTGCGCGGCACAACCCCAAAGTGGAGCTAACCTATGTTTGTAGAATCTGTTAAAACACCGGGCATTGCGCACCTTTCCTACCTGATTGGCAGCGATGGTGAAGCCTGTGTGATTGATCCTCAGTTAGATACGCAGCATTATCTCACCCTTGCCGGAAAGCATGAATGCCGGATCACCACCATCATCGAAACCCACCGCAATGAAGACTTTATCTCTGGCGCGGTAGCGCTGGCCAACCAGACCGGTGCTGATATTTACCATGGTAAATACGCTGACGAGCCTATCGAATATGCCCGCAAGGCCGGTAATGGCGATAAATTTGAGATTGGCAAATGGACACTCGAAGTTATTGCAACGCCCGGCCATACTAAAGACAGTATTTGTGTGTTGGCTATCGACAACGAACAGGACGGTCAGCCTATCGGCGTATTTACCGGCGATACCTTATTTGTCAGTGAAGTCGGTCGCACAGACTTCTACCCCGAGGAAATGGAAAAAATGGCTGGCCAGCTTTATGACAGCCTACAAACGCTGGCCAACCTGGGTGATGACATTATTGTGTACCCGGCTCATGGCGCAGGGTCGGTGTGTGGCTCAGGCATGGCAGAACGTGAGTTTACCACCATAGGCATTGAGAAACGGCAAAACCCGGGCTATCAATGTACCTCTAAAAAAGCCTTTATAGAGCGTAAGTTAAAAGAGAATCATTATATTGCTCCCTACTTTAGCAAAATGGAGCAGTCTAACGTTACCGGGATGGATACGCCTTTACCGCCAGTGGTGTGCCAGAAGCTGGCACAGGATGCTCAGTCAGCCTGGCAGAAAAGCGCAGAACGTCCCGGCGTGCTCATTGATGTAAGAAGTCATGCCCAGTTTCGAGACTGTCACTATCCCGGCAGTCTTAATTTGCCGGGCGGCTTACTCAGCGCTTATGGTGGTTGGTTTCTGGACTACTCCACACCTATCGCACTGGTGGCAGATTCCCATCAACAGGCAACCGAAAGCTCCGAACAGCTGTGGCGGATGGGCTACCAGCAGATTAGTGGTTATCTGACCATGGTACCAAAGCCAGATACCATTGAGGCTTACCATCGTCAGCATGTGAACGCCGTTACTGCAGATAAGGTTGATGAGCGCATTAGAGCACCACGTGCTAACTGGCAACTGCTGGATGTTCGCAAACAGGAAGAGGTTGAAAACAACGAATTTGACCAGGCAAAGCATATCTACTTAGGCTATCTGCCGGAAATGTGCCACCAACTGGATAAATCCCGCCATTATACACTGGCCTGTGGCAGCGGTAAGCGCGCCACCGTAGCAGCCAGTTATCTGCTGGCACAGGGTTTTGAAAACGTGGATGTTTTTATTGGTTCAATGCAAGCCTGGCAGAGCTACCAACAAGGCACCTAACAGATTTACATCTCCATCGCAGAGCGCATCCTCACGGCAAGGAAGCCGGATGTGTTAGCCTGAATGGTCAGGACAGCTTGTGTGTATAAGAAATATTAACGCTATGTACTACCCACCGTGTCAGATGTATTTAAGGCTAGTTGAACGTGTGTCAAACGGGTACTTTTCAGAAATCAGTGGAGTAGTTGTCATCAAGACAGGCAAGTTAACTGGTCTTTGGTACTGAAATCTGCAATAAGATATGTGAAAGCCCTCACCCCAACAATTTGCGTGTTTAAGTAATGGTAGGTTTTTGTGGTTCATGCACCAAAGTCGAAGTCACGTTGAATGGTATAGTCGCAGAATGCGTCAATGCTTGGTGGCGCACGAAGTGGCGGCGTACGGGGATTATTGCTCGCTTCCGGTAAATTGTGCTTGTCCAAATATGACAAGATTTTATTGATAATGATCGCGTCAGTTATGCAAGCAATGACCTTTACGTTAAATTTTTCGCAAACCTCGCATTGGGTAATGTCGATGTTGAATACGCGTTTCAGTCTTTGCGCCGGTGACCGGATTACCAAGACATATTGCGGGAATGATACGGCTTTTCTGAATCTTTCAGGTGTTCTGCTAAACGAGGACTATTCTTACTACGTTGTGAAGCAGTCACCTCGGCACGAACTATAGCATTGGGAGCAAATACCCCATAAAACCTCGTGAGGTTAAGTCGAGGTGGTGGTATCAAAGCAACGAGTTTGCCGAGAAAATCCCGTGGAGAGAATAACACGAGGGTCGTTCCGTCATTGTAAGGGGTCTTTAGTTTATACCTCACCTTACCTGAATCTGTAAGATTCAATCGTTGTTCACTTATGGCTGGTCTTGAGATGTATCTGCACAGGCGTTCCAATTTATCGGTTTGGTGACCGTCTGCGAATACGCCAGCATGTAAACTGAAACCGCCTATCTGGGCTAATTGTCCGTAGTGTTGTTTGTCTTTGGCGGGCAAGGTTTGTAAGTTAAATACTTTTTTGCCCATATCTGGCCCCAAGCAATACGATAACTAACCGAGGCCGCTTGCAAGGGCAATAAGCTATTTTCATCATCCATGGGAAAATCGAGAAAAGCATTGTCCATATCACGCTGAATGAGCCTGGCCTTCTCTAAATAGGCCGCAATGCGGTGGCTGATGTTGTCAACTATCTGTTCCATATCGCTATGGCTCGGCGCTTTGACGAGCTTGAATTTGGTTTGCCCTCGCTCTTCTGTAATAACGCCCTCGAGGAAGAGCATATGGAAGTGTATATTCAAGTTTAGCGCACTTCCAAAACGCTGAATGTACGTTACTGCACCCGTCTTGGCTTGCTTTTTCAAGTAACCTGTTCGATGGATGATGTCAGTTGAAATCGTGCGATGGATGATTTGCATGA
>CERX01093364.1_pt1 | contig 42774 bp, 37 predicted proteins | sample 350251 | NCBI WGS metagenome assembly CERX01 (sample SAMEA2621044, study PRJEB7988) | marine metagenome | biome: marine biome (ENVO:00000447); feature: deep chlorophyll maximum layer (ENVO:xxxxxxxx); material: "saline water (ENVO:00002010), including plankton (ENVO:xxxxxxxx)" | depth 50 m
TTCTTCGGCGGGGTACCGGAACTGCTGGTTCCGGACAACCTCAAGGCAGCAGTGACCAAGGCGGACCGCTACAGCCCGACGATCAACGAGACCTACGCTGAGCTGGCCTGCCATTACCAGACAGCGGTGTTGCCTGCGCGGCCCTACAAGCCCAAGGACAAGGCGAAGGCCGAGACGTCGGTGCTGTTGGTCGAGCGCTGGATCCTGGCCCGCTTACGGCATCAGACATTCTTCTCCCTAGCCGAACTGAATACCGCCATTGCCGCGCTGCTACCAGCACTGAACCAGCGCCCGTTCCAAGGCCGGGTCGAGAGCCGTCAAAGCCTGTACGACGCGCTTGACCGTCCAGCCCTGCGACCGCTCCCAGCAACGCCCTATACCTACGCCGAGTGGCGCAAGGCTCGACCGGGCATTGATTATCACATTGAGATAGACAAGCGACTGTACAGCGTACCCCATGCCTTGGTGGGGTTGGTTCTGGACGTGCGGTTAACGGATACCGCCCTGGAGGTTATGCACAAGGGCCAGCGTGTTGCCTTGCATCCCCGTCACGGGAAGAGCCGCTTCGTCACTCTGACCGAGCATATGCCCAAAGCGCACCAGGCCCACAAGGACTGGTCTCCGGAGCGCTTCCTCAATTGGGCCAAAGACATCGGTCCCGCATCCCTGCAGGTGGTGCAGGGCCAGCTCAAGGATCGCCCCCATCCTGAGCATGGCTATCGCGCCTGTCTGGGGTTGCTGAACCTCAGTCGGCGTTACAGCCGTGAACGCCTTGAGCAGGCCTGCGCTCGGGCGCTGTCGATCAACTCGGCCAGCTACCAGAGCATCACCTCAATCCTGAAACAAGGACTTGATCAGCTCCCCCTGCCACTGGCTGAGGAAGAGCGTGATCTGACCGACCTGCCTGCGCATACCAACGTTCGCGGCCCGCATTACTACCACTGATACCGGAGAGATCTATGCTGACCCAAACCACACTCAACACGCTGCGCCAACTCAAGCTGACGGGCATGTGTGACGCCCTGGAACAACAGCGGGCTCAGCCCGAGACCCACGATCTGGCGTTCGAGGAGCGCTTGGCTCTGCTGGTGGACCGGGAAGTGCTGCACCGGGAAAACCGTCGGCTGGACCGCCTGCTCAAGGCTGCCCGCTTGCGCGTGCCAGCCTGCATCGAAGACATCGACTACCGGCACCCGCGCGGTCTGGAGCGCTCGCGCATGGCGGGCCTGGCTAGCTGTGACTGGATCAGGCAATCGCTGAACCTGTGCATCACCGGCCCCACCGGCTGCGGCAAGACCTGGCTGGCCTGCGCCCTCGGCAATCAAGCCTGTCGCCAAGGGCTGTCCGTCCGTTACCTGCGGGTGCCGCGGCTGTTCGAGCAAGTAAGGATCGCCCACGGTGATGGCAGCTACGCTCGCCTGATGACGCAGTTGTTGAAAACCGACCTGCTGATCCTTGATGACTGGGGTATGCAGAAGATCAATGCCCAGCAACGACAGGATCTGATGGAAGTGATTGAGGATCGCCACGGACGAGGCTCAACCCTCATTGCTAGCCAGCTACCCACCGAACACTGGCACGACTACATCGGCTCCGCCACGCTCGCCGACGCCATCTTGGACCGACTGCTGCACGGAGCCCATCGACTCAATCTGAAGGGGGAATCACTGAGAAAGGCCAACGCTCAAAACACGGTGCTGGTTGACCCATCGTGACCGCTCAGAGTACAAAACCCGTTCCAGCGTGAAGGCCGTGCGCAAATCGGTCACGATCCCCGGAATGACCGGTCACGTTCGCCGGAATACGCAGATACGTTGGAGCGCTATTTCGGAGTAAACACTACCGCAGCCAATCGTTATAAAGCGGCGCAGGAGCTGCATTACCATCAGATGATTTGGGTATCTGGAATGCCAGAGCCCAACTACAAAGCACACACAAAAACAAATATAGAAGCGGCGAAAGCGCTGCTAGGCCAAGCGATAAATGCCTTAAAAGCGGACCTTGAAGACCTTGGGCCTAGCCTTCTTGCGCCAGCAACGAAAGCTAGTTCATCAGCGGACTCCTCTCGAGTTTTTCTCGTCCATGGGCACGATGAAGCTGTCCGTGAAACCGTTGCACGCTTCCTAGAGAAGCTCGGCCTCAAGGTGATCATCCTCCACGAGCAGGCCAATAGTGGGCGCACGATCATTGAGAAAATCGAGCACAATTCTGATGTGGGAATGGCCGTGGTGCTGCTAACGCCCGACGATGTTGGCTGCAAAGCGGGCGGCCAGGTGGAACCTCGCGTGAGGCAGAATGTGCTACTGGAGCTTGGTTACTTTATGGGTGCGCTGGGTCGTGACAAGGTCTGCGCGCTGAGATCTGGAGAAGTGGAAATACCTACCGACTTTGCCGGGGTAGTTTGGACAGAGATGTCCGGCGAGTGGAAAACCGCACTGGCACGCGAGTTGAAACAGGCGGGCTATGCAATCGACTGGAACAAGGTTATGGGCTGAATAATCTCAGCCTAAATCCGTCTTTCCTCATGACACTCTGTAAGATAAAGAGGCTTCCCCGTGTCCATAGAATTCCTGGTTAGCACATTCGACAAGGTCAGCTACCTACAAAACCTCTTGGTGGCCCGAGCTACTGGCAATGCTGCGGATCCGAATGAGTATCTCCATCTTCGACGTGAACTGCTGAGTGATCCTGCAATGAGCGCAGCACTCCCAGCATTCGTGAGACAACATGGCTCCCTTGATACTTTTTGGACTTGGATAAAGGGGAAATACCAAACGTACTCCGAGCGGAGAACGTTTCTTTCAGAGCAGTTCACCCCGCTCTTAGACTCGTTGGAATTCTCTCCGCCCTCGCGTCCGACTCCCCCTCCCCAGCTTATACGGCCGAACGGTATTGGCCCCTCTGAATCGCCCCGGCTTTCCTAGAGAGCCACAGACCTGAAATGTCGGCGAACTCAGACCAGGTTTGATCCGTCCGCTTTTGGCCGATAGCAGCCTATAGCCATTGACAGACAACGAGGCCAAGAAAAGAAACTGTCTGTGACTTTCAAAAACTTAGATTCACTCCCTTGACGACACACTACGTCAACTACACCTGAACCACTTTCATTTGCTAAGCCGAATTCGACAGCCGCTACTGCCTCGTTTACTTAACCCACGGTAAATTCACCCAGTCAGTCGTATATGCCGGCGACAAATGCTCCCGCCGCATGACATAGGAACCCGGGCCTGCTTCTCGGGCCATGAACACCGTGGATCTGTATTTTTGATTGATCGCATCAATCACCGTCATCAGTCGCTCGGACCTTTCAGCGTCTTGGGGCTGTCCAGACTCTGCATCGAACAGATCCTCCTGAATATTCCCCGCATCCACCAGCTCACCCAGCAATAGGCCAGCCCTGGCGTAATCAAAGCCTTCCCGGTACATCGGCCTCAGCAGATTCAAAGCCTGGCGAATAATTACCCGCGAGTCCTGACTGGGCTTGATGAGCTTCACACTGGCGCTTTGTGAGTACTGCGGTGCACTGGTCTTGAATGGGTTGGTACGAATAAACACCATCAGCATGCCGGCATACTGCTCACCGCTACGTAACTTCTGTGCAGCAAGGGCCGCAAAGTGTGTGACCGCCTCCTCCAGATCACCGAGCTTTTGCAATGGTTGGCCAAAGGATCGGGAGCACATTATTTGCTGCTTAGCCGGCGGTACGTCCTCCCAGGGCTGACAGGAAATACCGTTGAGCTCCCTGGCTGTGCGCTCAAGAACCACAGAGAATCTTTTCCTCAGCGTTGCTGGATCCGCGTAGGCTAACTGCAACGCCGTTCCTATACCCATTTCCTTGAGCTTGACGCTGAGCTTGCGCCCCACTCCCCACACGTCCTCTACAGAGACAAGGTTCATCAAGCGTCGCTGCCGTGCTGGATCGGTCAGATCGACCACGCCGCGCGTCGCAGGATATTTCTTGGCAGCATGATTGGCCAGCTTGGCCAAGGTGCGGGTTGGGGCGATACCCACACAAACCGGCAGACCCACGTTGCGATAAACAGCATTTTTAATCTCGCGGCCAAAGTCTTCAATGGACAGTAGCCGCTCAATACCCGTCAGATCCAGAAACGCCTCATCGACATAAAGGAAAGAAGAACAGCCATGGACATGACTTCAGCTCAGACATTCCGCTACTCAATCTCTGATGTCGGATGTCCATAGAAAGAACCTCTTTTCCAGGAAATTGGGGCTTGAAGTCCATACCTGCGCAATTGCACCCATTTGACCAGTCAATTGCATTGGTACTGACCACCGCGTGCATCCGACTTGGCCAGTGGGCAGCAGAGACGCAACAGGCAGAAACCGGCCAAAAGCGGCCAGTCGTAACGGGCAATCATCGGCCAACTAATTAGTGCTTTACAATCACCCAGCACTAAAATAGAGTAATGATTATTACCTAATTGGTATTTTACTCTACATGAATAGTTGGTTATCCCTGATCATCGCCTTGCCGACCGCTAACGCCACAGAGCGTATGCGTGCCTGGCGTGCCCTCAAGAGCAGTGGCGCTGCGGTACTGCGCGATGGGGTCTATTTGCTGCCCGACACTCCCGCCTGCCGAGAAGCATTGGAGGCTGTTGAGCGCGACATCCTGGGTAGCAATGGCACAGCCTTTCTGCTGCCCATCAATGATCCGCAAGGCGAGCGTTTTATCGAGCTATTCGACCGTAGCGAGGACTACGCCAAGCTGCGCGTCGATATCGAGGCGTGCCAGGCTCAGCTGACTTCGGATAGCGCCCTCGCCAGCACCAAGCAGGTACGCAAGCTGCGCAAGGCGTTTGCGCAGGTGGCGGCCATCGATTTCTTCCCTGCGGCAGCGCGGCAACAGACCGATACGGCCCTCAAAACACTCGAAACGGCCATCAGCCGGGCACTGTCGCAGGATGAACCTAGCAGTCACGATCAGCCTATCGAACAGCTTGATCGTCGCGACTACCAAGGCCGCCTCTGGGCTACGCGCAAGCGGCCCTGGGTTGACCGATTGGCCAGCGCCTGGCTGATCCGGCGCTGCATCGATCCGAGTGCTCGCATTCTCTGGCTGGACACGCCAAGTGATTGCCCTGCTGAGGCGCTGGGTTTCGATTTCGACGGCGCGACCTTTAGCCATGTAGGCAGTCGCGTCACATTCGAAACCCTGCAATCCAGCTTTACGCTGGCCGAGCCAGGCCTAAGCCGCATCGCGGCTCTGGTGCATTACCTGGATGTCGGTGGCGTTCAACCCGCCGAGGCGGTCGGCATCGAGCGTGTATTGGCCGGGCTGCGCGAAACCATCCTCAATGACGACCACCTGCTAACGGCTGCTTGCGCCATCTTCGATGGGTTGCTGGCGGCATTCGTGAAAGAAGAGACCTCTGATGAATGAGACCACACTGCCGCCTGTAGAGCAGGATCTGCCACGTGCCGAGCCTGTCAGTTTGCTCCAGGCTTTTCTGTTCTGGCTCAAGCTCGGTTTCATCAGCTTCGGTGGCCCAGCCGGACAGATCTCGATCATGCACCAGGAGCTGGTGGAGCGTCGGCGCTGGATCTCCGAGCGGCGTTTTCTGCATGCCCTGAACTACTGCATGCTGCTGCCCGGCCCGGAGGCCCAGCAGTTGGCCACCTATATCGGCTGGCTGATGCACCGCACCTGGGGCGGTGTGATTGCAGGGGTGCTATTCGTGTTGCCCTCACTGTTTATCCTGATCGCGCTGTCGTGGGTCTATATCGCCTTCGGCGATGTGCCGGTGGTGGCCGGACTGTTCTATGGGATCAAGCCCGCCGTGACCGCTATTGTGGTACAGGCCGCTCACCGCATCGGCTCCCGTGCATTGAAGAACAACTGGCTGTGGGCAATAGCTGCTGCTTCATTCGTGGCGATATTCGCCCTCAACCTGCCGTTCCCACTAATCGTGCTGGGGGCCGCCGTGATCGGTTATTTCGGTGGGCGTTTCGCCCCAGAGAAGTTCAGCGTTGGCGGTGGTCATGGCGCTGCCAAGCAGTCTTATGGCCCGGCGCTGATTGATGACGACACCCCAACACCGGAACATGCACGCTTCCGCTGGCCACGCCTGGTTTTGCTGGCGGCAATAGGCGCGGCGCTGTGGGCATTGCCCATGGGGCTGTTGACCGCGCTGTTCGGCTGGGAAGGTACGCTGACGCAGATGGGCTGGTTCTTCACCAAAGCAGCACTGCTGACCTTCGGCGGTGCCTATGCGGTGCTCCCCTATGTCTACCAGGGCGCAGTCGGCCACTACGGCTGGCTGACTCCGACACAGATGATCGACGGTCTGGCTCTGGGTGAAACTACGCCAGGGCCACTGATCATGGTGGTGGCTTTTGTAGGTTTCGTCGGCGGCTACGTGCAACAGGTGTTCGGGGCAGATCAGGCCTTCCTAGCCGGTGCCGTGGCCGCCAGCCTGGTCACCTGGTTCACCTTCCTGCCGTCATTCCTGATCATTCTCGCCGGCGGCCCGCTGGTGGAATCGACCCACAACGAACTGAAGTTCACCGCACCGCTGACGGCCATCACCGCCGCCGTAGTCGGGGTGATTCTCAACTTGGCGTTGTTCTTCGGCTATCACGTGCTCTGGCCGCAAGGCTTCGCGGGGACTTTCGACTGGCCTTCGGCACTCATTGCTGTGGCGGCGGCGGTGGCCTTGTTTCGCTTCAAACGCGGCGTCATCCAAGTGCTGATGGCCTGTGCGTTGGCCGGGCTGGTGGTACACCTGCTGCAAAATTGAGAGGTAGAAGATGAGCAGAATCTCGATATGCGAACTGGCGGAATGGCAGGCAGCAGATCGGACGTTCACTTTGCTGGATGTGCGCCGTACGAGCGTCCGGCTTGCCGATGCCCAAGAAATCGCCGGCGCACACTGGCGTGATCCTGAGGATGTCTTCACTTGGAAAGATCAGGTTACACGGGACAGGCCAGTGATTGTCTATTGCGCCAAAGGGCATGAAATCAGCCAGGGCATCGCCGCTACTCTGGAGGCCATGGGCCTGGATGCGCGCTACCTGATCGATGGCTTTGCTGGCTGGCACGGCGCTGGCCGGCCCACCCGGAGTTTATCCCGGTAGGCAGGAGGTGCTGCATAAAATGGATCACCCGCGAGCGCCCGAGAATCGACCGAGTCACATGCCCTTTAACGTTTACGCAGACAATGGGCGATGTACTTACTTGGCCTTATAGCAGTTCGATGCCAAAACGGCGGACGCATAAGGCAAACAAACCGAAACAAGCTGCGGTAGCGACGATGTAGATCAGCAGAGCTGGCCAGAAGCCGAAGCGGGTCAGAAGCATGGGAAACGCGAGTAGCGTCGGCAAGGTGGGCAACACGTACCAGAAGGTGTACCACGCATGGTTAGCGATCTTTTCTGCTGGCTGGTTTTCAACGTTTAGCCAGATAAGCGTCAGTACGGTGATCAGGGGCAGCGCCGCAATAAGGCCCCCAAATTTGTCACTACGCTTCGCGATCTCCGAGACCACAACGACCACGATTGCTGTCAGGAAATATTTGCTGATAACCCAAGCCATCTTGCATCTCCTTGAACGCTATTGTGGATGCCTTTTACTTAGAGGTACTTGGTGATTTGCTTGAAGTCTTCGAGTGATGCGCGCTCGCCTATCGCCAGTGCTTCGACCGTATGTTCCAGGCAGTGGTCGATATGGTCTTGGATAAGCACACGCTTGGCCTGGCAGACGGCTTTTTCCACGGCATGCAGCTGCTGAGCGATGTCGACGCAGGCCCGGCTTTCTTCGATCATGGTGACGATGCTGCGCAGGTGGCCCTCCGCACGCTTCAACCTTTTGATGATGTCGCCATGACTTTGGTGCTGGTGGCCGTGTTCGTGATCGCTCATGCCTTGAGTCTCGTGCGTCGATGAATTACGCTCGCATGCTATCCCCCCGGGGGGGATATGGTCAAACCGGCTACCTCCCCAGAAAAGCCACCCGCTTAGGCATCGAAAGAACCACAACATGCTCAGCAATCCCATCAGCACCAAGGTGATTTTTGCCCTTGCTCTCGCCATCTTGATGGCCTGGGCCGGGCATACCTCTGCGCTGTTTATGGGGTCGAGCCAGCCTGCCTTGGGTGGCAATGACGGTGCTCATTCGCATTCACATTCGCATGGTGACGAGACGCTGGCCTGTGCTGCGTATGGGGATCACTGCCACTCGCCGCTGACCGCCGACCATCTGCATGAAACACCGCACCTGACCGCGCTGCTGAGCATCAGCACGCTGCCAGAACGTGCGCAGCCGATACCAGCCCCTCATTACTCCATTCCTCCAAGCCCGATCTTCCTGATCGAGCGGCCACCGCGCGCCACATTCGTGATCTGACACAGGCCGCTGTGCGGCCCAAGACCCCTTTAATTTAGGACTCAACCATGCATTCGCTATCTATGGGCGCAATGGACGCATCTGTCGTGCGCCCGAATCGCTCGTTACTACTGTTGCTGCTGTTCACGGCATTGCTGTTTCTCGGCATGCCTGACGCACTGGCCCACGCTGTCGCCGAGGGCGACAAGGGCTTTATCCAGGAAAGCTCCGGGGTGATGGTGCTGCCGTTTATCTACATGGGCGCTAAGCACATGATCACCGGCTACGACCACCTACTGTTCCTCTTCGGGGTGATCTTCTTTCTCTACCGCCTGAAGGACGTGGGGCTCTACGTCACGCTGTTCGCCGTGGGTCACACCGTGACGCTGCTGTTGGGCGTACTGGCGGAAATCAACATCAGCTCCTATGTGATCGACGCCATCATCGGTTTCTCGGTGGTGTACAAGGCGCTGGATAACCTAGGCGCATTCCAGCGCTGGTTCGGCCACCAGCCGAACACCAAAGCGGCCACGCTGATATTTGGCTTGCTGCATGGCTTCGGTCTGGCGACCAAGATTCAGGAATACGAGATCTCGGCTGACGGCCTGATCACCAACCTGATCGCCTTCAATGTCGGCGTCGAAATCGGCCAGCTCCTGGCCCTGAGCGCCATCCTGATTGTCATGGGCTACTGGCGACGCACCGCCAGCTTCTGGCGCCATGCCTACACCGCCAACGTCGCCATGATGAGCGCCGGTTTCCTCTTGATGGGTTACCAGCTCACCGGCCTGATCGTCTCTCAGTAAGGAATTTTCAGCATGTTCAATACCAAGCTCCCGACCCAAAGCGAATTGCCTACCAGCCGCCAACTGCTGCGCTCCACCGTAATTGCCGTGGGCGTTGCCGCCGCCTTGCTGGTCACCGTGGTGATGCCTTCGGAGTACGCCATCGACCCAACGGGCGTTGGTCGCGTACTCGGCCTGACCCAGATGGGCGAAATGAAGATAACCCTGGCCGAAGAAGCGGCAGCGGATGCAGCGGTTCAGCCAGTCGCGGCTCCAGTCGCTCAAGCTCCCGCGCCTGTTCAGCCGGTAGTTCAAGAGCCTGTTGCAGCAGCACCTGTGGCCGAGCCCGTAGCTGAGCCTGAGCCAGCCCTGAAGTCGGATGAAGTGACCGTCACGCTGAAGCCGGGCGAGGCCAGTGAAATCAAACTGGAGATGCTGGACAAGGCCACGGTCAGCTACGAGTGGACAACCAATGGTATTCCGGTCAACCACGACACCCACGGCGAACCCTACAACGGCCCCAAGGGCTACTACCACAGCTACAGCAAGGGTAAGCAGATCAAGGGCGATAAGGGTGAATTCACCGCCATCTTTGACGGCACCCACGGCTGGTTCTGGCGCAACCGCAGCAACAGCGACGTGACCATCACGCTGAAGACCAAGGGCGAGTACCTGAGCGTCAAACGAGTTATCTAAGGCAAAGCGCCCCAGCGTCATCAGGCGCAGGGGCTTCTACATACCTGATCGAAATTGAAAGGAATACACAATGAAAACCACAACTACCCTGACTCGCTCCCTGCTGTTGGTTTGTCTGCTTGGCCTACTGTCAGCCTGTGGTGGCAGCGAGCCGGAAACCCAGTCCGAAGTCGAAAGCCACGGTCATGCTCACGACTAAGAACTGAAACGCTGTGATGTCACGCGCGAGGAGAGCTACTTGCGCGTGACAATCAGCAATTTCCTTTTCTTCTCGGCTACCGCTACATCATGCAGCTGAAGTGTTGAATGGCTGCTTTTGGCCGAAGCCGTCGGTCGCTTGCGACTGCTTTCGGCACGGCAACTTGCCTGGTTTCGGGCAGTTTGATGTGCTCCCGATGTATCGCTTTGAGTCCTGGCGTGTGCTTTTTTGACAAGCCAATGTCGTTGTCAACACTGCTTCGGCCTGCCCACCGTAGGTGGACGACGCAATACGGAGATGCTCATTGAAGGATATTGATATCTATCATTTAGCGAGTCAGGTCTTGGGCGACATCACTCATGATCTAAATGAAAGTAGATACGCAGAACTGGGCGGTGAGTTAACGCTCTCTTGGTGCACGGAAGAGAAATTTGGTGCCTACGCGTCCTCGCTGGACGAAGCAGGTAAGCCGCCGCAGCACCGCGTCACCATGTACTACGAGCTAGCACGGCAGGTGTGGCGGGACGCTGAGGAGCTTTGCAAGTTCTTGCGAAGCATTCCCCAAGACTCTGGCGTCGATAATCTGTACGACTTCTACGGCGACAGGGTAAAGCTCCCTAAGTGCTTCAACGACGGAGATCTCGTCAATAATATATTCGTCGCTGCGATCACCTGGGTGTATTTCCATGAGATCGGCCACCTCATGCAGGAGCATGGTGTTATCCGTGACGAGTTCGGGGAGGGACATAGTGGCACCGTAAAGACCTCTGACGTTTACGATTTTGAAGCGTCAAGCCACAAGCGGCTCGTGGGCCGAGAGGCGCTGGTTTCCCATGTCACGGAACTTGCAGCCGACTTCGAGGCGACAAACCTCTACGTACTGGAACTACTACGGCACGTCAACGACCCAGGCTTCGTCGAGGGCGAAGAGCGAACAGAAGTGTTGTCCGGCTTGATATACCTGATGGTATGTGGACTCTCGTTGCTCTTCTTCCGTTTCAATGGAAGTCTACCAATACTGCCGACAGCGGTCATCGAAGGCTCTCATCCAAATCCATTGATTCGGCTGGAATTAAACGTGCCTCATATTTTCGAGACCTTAGACATTGCTGGGAAAGTTTTAGATCACGGGCTTGATCGCAAACAACTTGTCTTGCTTTGCGGGAAAGCCGCCCTTTCGGCCACGCTTTACTGGTCGATGAATAAAACGGAAACTCGTGAGTTCGACAATCGTTTTTTGCCCAAGGGCCTCCTCTCCAACCCGGTCGTTCTGCAATATCTCCAGCCAATTGTGGCGTGTTGGGACGAAATTCTTCCCCGAGTTAAGGAGGTTCGCCGCTTTGGCTCCCCTCTAGGTCTGATGACTTTTACAGACAGGTTCAAAGAGCGAATTGCCAGTGTGATCACTTGGGGGAATGGCCCTGAAGGGGAAAACACCACATCCTAGTCACCTAATGTAATGGCCAAATAGATTTACATAGACTCAGGATTTGCACCGGGACAAACGATTGATATGCAGCGAAAGCCTCTGCTCCCTCGGGCATGCTCAAAATGTCGGGTTTCAGGAGGAAGGTTCAATATTGGAATAGGCATCTATTGGCCGGTTAGCGACGGCCTGACTTCGACCGTCGCTATACATGGTCAAACCTCGGTCTGCTCTGCCATTTCCAAGGCGTCGTCGACCTCAATCCCAAGATATCGAACGATGCTCTCCAGCTTCGTATGGCCAAGCAGAAGTTGAACGGCCCGCAAGTTCTTTGTCCTGCGATAGATCAGTGATGCCTTTGTACGTCTCATTGTGTGAGTGCCATACATGGCCGGATCAAGGCCAATGGCTTGCACCCAGCCTTTGACGATACGAGCGTATTGACGAGTGGATAGATGGTCTGAGGTGTGCAGCCTGCTCGGGAAAAGGCAGTCCTGGCTACGGAGCTGGGCTTGGTGTATCCAGGCCGCGAGAGCAGACCGTGTTTGCTCAGTAATTTCGAACTGCACTGGTCGCTTCGTTTTCTGCTGCATAACCATTGCTCGTGATGACACATGCTCGCCATGAGCAACGTCGCATACACGGAGCTTGGTTAAGTCGCAGGCTGGAAGCTTGCTGTCGATGGCCAGATCGAACAAAGCCAGATCCCGGGTTCGTTCTGCAAGCTGAAGCCTTACTCGGATGGCCCAGATATCTCTCAGCCGGAGCGGGGTTTTCTGTCCGACCAACTTTCCTTTGTTCCAGGGCCGGCGGGTGCAGGTAGCAGTGATGTTCATGGCAAGTCCTCCACATGTGGGAGGACAAGCATGGCTAGCCAGAGAAGTGGTCGCTAACCGGCCAACAGCGGACACCCGTGAGCTTCACCGAGCAGCGCCAAGTAATTGAGATAGTGCGCGAGGCTCAGACTGAGATCCAAGCATGACGCCTGGCCAGGCGTGATTCGCAAAAACAGCTCTAATCCTGTAGAATCATGCTGGTTTAGGTTTCTAAAGCCTCTCGATAAGACCTTATGCTTACCCTGCAAAACATGATCTGGCTGCCTACGCCGCCATAGCGCTTCGCCCCCCGCATCATCTGTGACCGCTTGCTCTGCCAGCGGTAACGCTCTGCTGTGCCTTCGGTTTCAACACCCGTCACAGCGCCCCCTACATCCGACAATTTGACCTCGTATCGACCAGCTGCACTTGGCCTGCGCCATGCTGTGCTGCGCGATCCATTGCCTTGGGAATTCTGATGCTCCACTCGTTAAAGCAAACCTGGTTATCCAACATCCGTGGCGACATCCTCGCCGGTCTTGTGGTCGCACTGGCCCTAATCCCTGAAGCCATCGCCTTCTCGATCATTGCTGGCGTCGACCCCAAGGTTGGCCTGTACGCATCCTTCTGTATCGCTGTGGTGATCGCCTTTGTCGGTGGCCGCCCCGGAATGATCTCGGCAGCAACCGGGGCCATGGCACTGCTGATGGTGACACTGGTCAAGAATCATGGTCTCGAATACCTGCTGGCGGCCACGCTGTTGTGTGGTGTGTTGCAGATCGTCGCCGGTTACCTGAAGCTCGGCTCACTGATGCGCTTCGTCTCGCGCTCGGTGGTGACCGGCTTCGTCAATGCCCTGGCGATCCTGATCTTCATGGCTCAGCTACCCGAGCTGACTAATGTCACCTGGCACGTCTATGCCATGACAGCCGCGGGCCTCGGCATCATCTATCTGTTCCCCTACGTCCCCAAGATCGGCAAGCTCATCCCATCGCCGCTGGTGTGCATCATCGTGCTGACCGCCGTTGCCATGTCGGTTGGGCTGGATATCCGCACTGTCGGTGATATGGGTCAACTGCCGGATACGCTGCCAATCTTTCTCTGGCCTGACGTGCCGCTGACGTTCGAAACGTTGGCCATCATCTTCCCTTACTCGGCAGCGCTGGCCGTGGTCGGCTTGCTGGAGTCGATGATGACCGCGACCATTGTCGACGACCTGACCGACACCCCCAGTGACAAGAACCGCGAGTGCAAGGGCCAGGGCGTGGCCAACATTGCTTCGGGTCTGATCGGCGGTATGGCCGGCTGCGCGATGATTGGTCAGTCGATCATCAACGTGAAATCTGGCGGTCGTTCTCGCTTGTCGTCCCTTGCCGCAGGCGTATTCCTGCTGCTGATGGTTGTATTCCTTGGCGATTGGCTAAAGCAGATCCCGATGGCTGCGCTGGTGGCAGTGATGATCATGGTGTCCATCGGCACTTTCAGTTGGGATTCGCTGCGCAACCTGAAGAAGCACCCGCTGTCGACCAACATTGTCATGGTCGTCACCGTTGTGGTCGTGGTGGCCACCCACAACCTTGCCTTCGGCGTGTTGGCCGGCGTGCTGCTGGCCGCGATGTTCTTCGCCAACAAGGTTGGCCATTACATGGCGATCAGTTCTTCGCTGGACGAAGCCGGCGAGCATCGTAGCTATAACGTCACCGGCCAGGTGTTCTTCAGCTCGGCAGACAAGTTCGTCGCGGCCTTTGACTTCAAGGAAGCCCTGAACAAGGTAACCATCGACCTGAATCGCGCCCACTTCTGGGATATCACCGCCGTAGCTGCCCTGGACAAGGTGGTTATCAAGTTCCGCCGCGAAGGCACCGAAGTTGAAGTGCTGGGACTCAACGAAGCGAGCGCCACTATTGTGGATCGCTTCGGTGTTCACGATAAACCCGACGCCATTGATCAACTCATGGGCCACTAAGAAGGAGAGCAACGATGACCCACGTAATTGCCTGTATCGACGGTTCCACCTCGGCTCCAGCTGTGTGCGACTACGCGGCCTGGGCCAGTCTGAGCCTGGAAGCGCCGCTGACCTTCCTGCATGTGTTGGATCAGCGCCAGTACCCGGTTGCAGCGGATCTGAGTGGTAATATCGGGCTTGGCAGCCGCGAGCATCTGCTCGATGAGCTTGCTTCCCTGGATGAACAGCGCGGCAAGTTGGCCCTTGAACAAGGGCGGATCATGTTAGTGGCCGCGAAAGAGCGGGCCATGGCGGATGGTGTGACCGCGCCTGAGTCCAAGCAGCGTCATGGCGATCTGCTGGAAAGCTTGCAAGAGCTGCAAAGCGAAACGCGCCTGCTGGTCATCGGTCGCCAGGGCGAGTCTAGTGGCAATCTGAGTCAGCATGTCGGAAGCCAGCTGGAGAGCGTGATTCGTATCATGCACCGGCCAATCCTGGTTACCCCGGCCAGCTTCCAAAAGCCCAAGAGCGCGATGCTTGCATTCGATGGCGGCGCTACTACCCGCAAGGGTGTGGAGATGCTGGCAGCCAGCCCACTGCTTAAGGGGCTGCCGATCCATCTGGTCATGGTTGGGCCCGTGAGCGATGAAGCGTCCGCGCAGCTGGACTGGGCGCAGAAAGTGCTGATCAATGCCGGATTCACTGTTCGTGCCGAGACCCGGAACGGCGAGATAGAGCCTACCCTGCACGCCTATCAGAAAGAGCATGGCATTGATCTGCTGGTGATGGGGGCCTATGGCCATTCCCGTATCCGGCAGTTCCTGGTCGGTAGCACCACGACCAGCATGCTCCGCACCACCATCAGTCCGCTGTTACTGCTGCGCTAATGGCCATGGACGACGCCCTCGATCTTGCCCATTTCAAGACCCTGCTGGAACAGCGGGCTGCCGAGCTGGATCGATTGCTGGAAGACGCTGAGTCTCGCTCGCAATCGGTAGAGCTGGATCAAAGCAAGGTAGGGCGTTTGTCGAGAATGGATGCACTCCAGCAGCAAGCAATGAACGATGCCATCCGCAGTCGGGCGCAGCATGAACGCGTCCGCCTCCAACTGGCCCTCAAGCGTTGGCACGAGGGTGAGTATGGCTGGTGTAACCAATGCGGCGAGTTGATCGCCTCGGGCCGCCTGGAATTTGATCCGGCCACGCTGCTGTGCATCACCTGTGCGAGTCGCACTGAGTCGGGTTGAAATCGTCACGATTCGTGGCGTCAGCCCCAATTAACGAGATTTCTATGTATTTGTTGGCAAAAAACTGGCTGGGCCGAACACGGAAAACAAGCGCCTGGATGTGGGCACTGCTGTGCCTTGTATTGCTTACCGTATTCCAAGTCCGCACCCATCACCTTGATGATCGTTTGTACTTCTGGATCAAGACCAGCTGGCACACCGACGATTGGCAGGAGCGCTCTGTGTGGCTGCCTGGCTATCGGGTTGAACTGGATGCTAAGGCGGTTTCCGGTGTGGACAGCAATCTTTCGGGTCTGACCTTTGACCCTGACCTAAACCTGCTGTGGGCGGTCACCAACGGCCCAAACGAACTATTGGCCCTTAGTCGTGACGGTGATGTGGAAAGGCGTTACAGCCTGGATGGCTTCCACGATGTGGAAGCTGTGTCCTATGCCGGCAATGGCCAGCTGGTAATCGCCGAGGAGCGCCGGCAGAGCCTGGTTATCGTGGATGTCCCCATCGCCGAAGACGGTAAACTTTCTCCTGATCGACCATTGAGCCGAGACCAGTATCCAGCTCTCACCCTGGCGCTTGGCAAGGAAGACAACAAAGGCCTTGAAGGGCTCGCCTACGACCTGAAAGGCGACCGCCTGTTTGTGACCAAGGAGCGAGATCCTCGCCAATTGCTGGAAGTGAGCGGCCTTCGTGCCAGCCTGGCCGGAGGCTTTTCCTTGCACGTGCGTGACCTGTCCAGCCTGGTAAAAGACAAGGTGTTTGCGACTGACCTGTCTTCAGTCGTCTTCGATCAACAGAGCGGCCATCTGATATTGCTCAGCGACGAGTCGAAACTGCTGATTGAAATGACCGACGAGGGCAAGGTGGTGAGTTTCCGCTCCCTGGCGAGAGGTTTTGCTGGTTTGTTAAAAGGCATACCCCAGGCCGAAGGCGTAACCATCGACAATGAAGGGTATTTGTACGTGGTCAGCGAGCCAAACCTGTTCTATCGCTTTACCCGAGAAAGAAACTGATCAGTTGTCAAACTACTGCCAGCTCTCACCCTGAAGAGGTGCGTCAAGAGCCAATTCGGCGCGCCCTCCATTCCGTCCGCTTTTGGCCGTTCTCTGACGGTCGTGACAGTGACACGCCCTGGTCAAGTTGAACGCAATCCGTGGTCAACGCCAACCCAAATTGGTGGTCAAGAGGAGTGCAATTTCGCACATACCTGAGGACTGCTCACCACATCGCTTGCGTCGGTAGTAGCTTCCGCACTTTCCCCGTCTCTCACCGCTAAACAGCGCTTTCCGGTAGCGGACTTTAGAGCGGCTTGATACTGGCCAGCATGCAGAAATTCTGCCCGTGTAGCGTCACGACCGGACAAGCCACTAGGGTGGCGGTCAGGAAGGCAGGCAAACGGAACACGGCGAAGCACCTCGAAGGCGCTGGCCACTTGCCATCCAACTGGGCGCGGCCTTTAATCGGCGGATCTGGAAAGGAGACGGATATGCCATTGTTGGACGAGATTATTGGGTGGGCCGGCGGACTCAGACCCTGGCAGCAGGAAGCACTGCGCCGGATATTTGCCCGGGCCGAACTAACCCAAGATGACATCGAGACCATTCTGCGAATGGTTCGCGAGCAAGAACGGGAAGACGCAACCACGGGGGGAGCACGGCCATTCACGCTGGACGACGTACCAGGCGCCGGAAGTGGCGCAACCGTGCGGTTGGTGGGTGTCTCGGGGCTAGACCAGGTAAACGGCTTCCCGTCCGGTCGTGCCTTTGACCTCGCACCGGAGGGCATGACCATTTTCTTTGGTCATAACGGCGCCGGCAAATCCGGCTACGCCCGCGTCTTCAAGAATGCCTGCAACGCTCGGCATCGGGTGGAGGTCCTGCCCGACGCTTTTGGGGCGGCAACCCCAGCTAGACCGCCATCAGCAGATTTCGCCATTTTGGTGGATGGCACTCCGGAAACCGCACGTTGGGTCCAGAACGGGCCGGCCCATTTGCATTTGAGTTCGGTCTCGGTCTACGACGCGGCCTGTGCCAATGACTACATCGACGCGGAAGGGACCCCTGCATTTCAGCCCTACGGACTCACTCATCTGACGCGCCTGGTCCTACTTCAGCGTGATTTACAGGCACGGATTGGGACCGAACGCAATGCCTTGGCTCTGGATACCCGGCAATTCGAACCGCTGAAGGGTGACACCGAAGTCGGCCGCTACATCGCCAAATTAGGTGGGGACTCGGACCGCGCCGTGCTTGCTCGATTAGGGACGGTCGGTGACGATGAACTCCGGCGACTGGAGTTTCTGAAGCGGACATTACTGGAAAGCGATCCTGTGCCGCAGGCGCTGGCCTTGGAACGTTTGGCGACACGCTTGGACCAGGCGCAGCGTCGAGCCGAGGAAGTCCAGCGCTGGGTGAATGATCGTGCCATAGCACGGGCAAAGGAACTGATTACAACGGAAAAAACCGCGCATCTCGCCATGCAACTGGCGCAAGCGCGTCTTCAGGATCGAGACACACTGAACGCCATGGAGTTGCCGGTAACGTCCTCACCCACCGCCACGCTGCTGGAAGGCACAGGAGCTGAACTCTGGCAAACGATGTACCGAGCCGCTGAGGCTTTCTCTCAGCAGACGGCATACCCTGAACATCCCTTCCCGCACCTGGAACCGGACGCTTACTGCGTACTCTGCCAGCAACCTTATTCAACGGATGCCTCGGAGCGCATGCGGCGTTTCGCGGCATTTGTCGCCGACAGCGCCACGGCGGATGCGCAAGCCGCCACGCTTGCGCGCATGAACGCTCTAGGGAAGGTGCAGGCTGTCGATCTAAACGTTCTGGATGTGCCAACACGGGCTGACGTGGAGGAGCGACTGCCCGACCTACACGCTGCCATCACCGCAGCGGCATCGGTCTGGACCGCCCGGCATACTTGGGTTAGCCAAGCCCTGCAAACTGGAAACTGGTCCCCCGAGTCAGAACCGCTTCCTATCGAAGCAAACCTCGATAGTCTCTTCGCCGCCAAAGCTGCTTCGCTCCGAGTCGACGCCAATACCCTGCGGACCTCTGCCGATCCCGCTGTACGCTTGGCGCTGACCCAAGAACTGGCAGAGCTAGAAGCCCGACAACGCCTCGCCAACCAGCTTGGCGCGGTGGAGCGCTTTGTTCAGGACAGTCAGGTCCATGCCACATTGAGCCGCTGCCATGCCGCCCTCAACCCAGCGGCAGTGTCACGCAAACTGACGTCCCTGGCGGCGACGCATGTGACCGAGGCTCTGGCCGCTTCCATGAATGCTGAGTTGAAAGCCCTGGGCTATAAGCGACGGGTGCAACCCGACCTGAGCGGGCGCACAGAGCTGGGGGTGACCAAGGTCACGCTGCGCCTGCAGGAAATCACGGCGAAAGCCTCCAAGGTGCTGTCAGAGGGCGAGCAGCGCGCGTTGGGGATGGCTATGTTCCTCGCCGAGCTCGAATCCCTGCCACATACTTCGACCGTTATTTTCGACGATCCGTCTACGTCGCTGGATCACGTATATCGTCGGGCCATAGCTCGGCGTTTGGTAGCGCTGGCTGAGACCCGCCAAGTGCTGGTGTTCACCCATGATGCGGTGTTCCTGACCGAGCTCGCGATGGCGCTTCAGCGCGCTGATCGCTCGGCCAGCTACAAGACCATCGGTTGGGACGAGTCGCCGGGACTAGTGAGCGAGGGGCTGACGTGGACGACGATGGACACCAAGGCCCGCCTGGCCGATCTCGAAAGTCGTGCGAAAGCGCTGAACGTTCCGGTCGGCAGCGACCCGGATGATGAGCTTGAGCGGCAAATCGCATCGGGATACTCAAGCCTCCGAGGCACTGTCGAGCGCGCCATACGCGAGGTTTTTTTGAACAATACCGTCCAGCCGTTCAGCGATGTGGTGAGCGTAGAAGCATTTGGTGCTGTCATTGGCCACCCCGCAGAGGAGTGGGAGCAGTTGCTGGCAGTGTATGCGCGGGCCTGCGAAGCTACCGAGGCCCACGACACCCCAGGCGAGCGCCAACTACCGCTTCCCGCGCGTGAGGAGTTGCTCGGCGATATCGCCCAGGTCCTGGAATTAATCAAAAACGCGACTAAACGCCGAACTGCCTACGAGAATCTACGCCGGGAGCGGACCGCGCAACGCAAGAAGCTCTTCGGCGGCTAGCCCGACGTTTCATGCCGGGCTGGTCGGGCATGGCTGTGTTTCTTTCGAATATTGCGAGCTCTCCGTTTCAAAGTTTTTTGTGGCCTCGCGGATCAAGAGGAAGCACATTGGAGGCCGGCAGTTGGCGCTCCAAGTCCGCAATACGGTCGTACAGCTCAAGAATGGTGGCGTCGGCCTCACTGAGTAGGCTGGCTAGGTGGTCACGCTGCTGCGTGATTTCCTCGATCCGTTCTCGAAGTCCACGATTTTTTCTGCGGGCTAATAAGCTGACTTGGCGCACTGATGGCGGACGTTGCTCAGCGTGTCCTTCCACGTACTTTTGGATCTCAGCGATCAGTAGGGGGAAACGAGCTTTTTTCAGTGCAGAGGGGTCGCTGCCGGCCTCCTTGGCAACGTTGTTCTGACTTACGGGCGTCCCCTTCGGCAGTCGTTCGGGCTTGTTGCTCTTCAGCCGCTCGAACGCTGCGCGATACTGCTCGCCGGCACTCATTCGCTTAGCCGGGTCAGCGGATTCATGTTTGCCGGATGACATGGCGATAATTCTCCACACTACGTTTCTGGGCTTCCAACGAAGTCCTTAGCGGACTGTCTACCTCGGCAGCGGCCAGGCGCTCATCCAATACCGCCTCCAACACTTCGACTTCGTCGAGTTGCTCGGGGTCATAGAGAACGTCCGCACATGGTTTGGTTTCTCCGGGGGAGTCGCCCCCTCCGCAGCGAGCGATATTGTCGATGCCCCCATAGGGACAGGGGGTACGGCTCGTGCAGATGCCCAGCAAAATCGGTCGATGAGTGACCGTCCCCTTCTTAGCCAGATTGATCGCTTTCTTAGCATCAGAGGCTGAGATCAGGCGGACAATCTCAGATTTTCGCTTCTCGCCGTGGGGGCTGACGAATCGGTTGCTCGTCAGCTGTTGCAGCTGCCTACCCAAAGTTTCGTACATGGTGCGGACGTAGTAGGTATGGGCCTTCTCTTCCAGCCGTACCCTGGAATGGTTTTGCCCGTAGTAGAGACTCATCGCTCTGGCGACGTGCTTTAGCTGAAACTGCAATGAAGCGTCGCTGACCAGCCCGGATGCCTGCATATTCACTGCGCCGGTTCGTCGGAGTTGATGCCAGGCCAACGGCCAGATTTTGCCGACCGCAAACTCGTCGGTCAGCGTCGGCGTCACCAACCGAGCCAATTCGAAATCTTCCGGCGTAATGCGCAATTGCTCACGGTCGAACAGCTTGTCGAACCACTGAAGCACATGGGCATAGCTCGGAATCGATGGCCGAATCGTGCGGTTGATCTTGGTGAACTTCGTTCCCCACGGTTCAAGGCAATAATCAAGCAGATAGCGCTTGGCCGGATCATCCGGCACCGAGGCCTCGCCGGGGGGAGAATCGCATTCTGCGCGGAGGTCTGCGACCACACGCATGGCTTCAACTGCCACCTGAGCTGACGGGGACGTCACCCAAAGTGCCTCAGAATCCGACATCGTCTTGGTCGTTCGTCCGCACAATACATGGATGTCGCCAAACTGCGGATCACGTTCTATGTGCAAGCAATCGGCGCGCAGGTTCCAAGCCTCTTCGACTCGCATGAGGCTGAAATTCAGCAGATAGCACAGTCCAGATCGACTCACGAGGTTGAGGTAGCGACTCAGAGTTTGAATGCGAATTTCGTCGTCGCTCACTCCCAGCCAGCGACGAAATAGTTCCACCATGCCAAACCGATGCGCGGTGTCGATGAATGGGCCGTAGTACTGCCGCCCAGTCCACTTTCCGTTTGATCCATCCGACGGCCACTGAAACGGATAGAACGATTGTGGCCTGCGTTGTCCTTGGAGACTGGCAGAGTTGTGCCGATAGGCAGCCAGACAGAAGCGGAAGCACTCCTCGACTTGGCCTCGATGCGCCAAAAAGTCATCCAGGCATTCGCGCAAGCGTGTGATTTGATAGTGCCAAATGCGGGGCGGGATATAGGGGGTCTGGAGCTTCTGGTGGTCGGGCATGGCCGCTGCGAGGCGTGCCAACCCTGCGCGATCCAACAAGGTGAACCCCAGCGCATCCCGCCGCTCGTACAGTTCGTGCAGCAATGCCAAGAACTCACCGGACCGGGAAGCCTGGAGCACCTCCGGGAGACGGTCGGCAACGCGCGGAAAATGACTCAGTTCGGATGCGAGAATGCCTTCTTGAGTGCACAAGACGAACAGCCGACGCATCTGGTCGAAGCGCGTTTTCAGGCCTCGGTATCCACGGGCTCCATTGGGGCCGTATAGCCACCAGCCGATTACGGTCCGCAATAAATCGGCGTTCGCAGGATCGATCGCGGCGACATATTTCTTAGCTGGGCCATCGCCGAAATTGAGAGTGAGCCGTTTTCCCGCCCATGGGTCGAGCCGCCAAATGGCATCGCCCCAACGGCTCACCACCTGGCCAGCGGCATCTATGATGACCGGCCAATCACGCTGCGGTGGCCAGCACGGCGGACGGTAGTTCGGCGCATCAGGAATCGCTAGGGGCGAGTCGATGCCGAGGCCAAGTTCGGAAAGAATATTTTTCGTCATGCTGATCTTTGTCGCAGTTCTGCCAATCGGATGAAGCCATCCCAGGCCGGGTGGTAGTCACCTTCACTTATGCGCGCTCTGGCTTCTTCGACCCAAAGCCTGCGGACCTCGCTACTTTCTTCGAAGAAGCGCAGTTTGGCCGTCAGCCGATCGATCACCAGCAGGGCCGGATGCTCTGTCGTCAGGTGCTTACCCGAACTGGATGGGCGGTAGCGTGCCAGTTCAAGCGATTTGAGGTGGCGCAAGCTACCGAGAGACCACACATGATCCTCACTTTCGATATCCCGGTGCTGGGTACAGAACAGGCAACCGGCAGCATTGATGCAGTCGGGTCGCGGACCATTCTTCGGCATCGTGCCCACTGGTTCAGGTGTGGCCGATACACATCTACCAGGAGCAGGAGGTGAAAGGGACGGATCGGTTTGCTGATGGAAGCGCGTAATTTCCACCATAGCGATCTGCGGATGGGGGTCGGCATATACGCGTATCAGCGTTTGCACCGTATGCTGGGCCAACTCCGCAACCTGTTGGGGATTCTGGGACTCCCGAAGCAACCAGTTGATGCGCGTCCCGCGCAGTTTTCGCGGTCTCACTATCGGTATGCCAAGCTCGCGGCAGATGCGCGTAACGTTCGTGAACTGCGTCGCCTCTTCTAGGATTCGTCCCCCGCTACGTATAAGCGGAAAGAGCAAACCATCCGGCTCATTGGGAAACCATTCGGAACGCCATTCGAGATAGCGCTCGAACCACTCTCGATAACTGGCAAAGATCTCGAATAGCACTTCTCCTTCCCGTCGATTTTTGTAGGTACGTACCTGGTAGCCGTCTATGTGGCTGGTGTAATGAAACTGCTCAACCCGCAGGGTATGTGCTTGCTGGAGGTTCAGACCGGTCTGGGCGATGAACATCAGCAATTCACTCTCGATCCGTAAATTGACGATGGGGAAACGGGTCCGCAGTGTCCGATCTGCATCGTGGGCGGCACGCGCCGCCAGGGATGCTTCGATTTGCGCTTGGTTTTGCGGCCTGGTACGGCGGGCCGCTACTTTCTCGGGGCTCTGCAATCCCGACCATAGTTCCAGCACTTGGCCGGTGCGTAACGAAATACAAACTGGGAGGGGGGCCATTGTCCCCCTCCAGGTCAATGCCTCGCATACGTCAGCTAGAAGGTGTCCGAATGCGAAGGTGTTTTGCAGATTCTGCTTGTCCGCTTTGCTCGTATGTACCTTGCCTTTGCCGCGCGGCTTGCGAATACGTGTGCTCTTGCTCAGGCTTGCTTGGCGGTCCAATGCTCGGTCCAGCATCGTCGCCGTGAGCCTGGTGAGATCGTACAGGGACCCATCGCTGAAATTGCGTTCGACTCGATGACGCTGGAGCAAGTGATCGGTCCAACGAATGAACGTGTCGGCCGCCGTCTCGAGACTGAGATTCACGTTTTCTGAATCGATCCAGGCAAAGAATCGGCGCAATGCACTGATCTTGTTCTGCACCGAGAAGCGACTTCCGCCACCAGCAAGGTCGTCAGTCATGTGCTCATGCAGCTGCGTCACCAGCTCGAAACGTTCCGGCAAGGGACTGCCGAGTTCGCCCTGCGCGATCTGGCGGCCCACATGCTTCACCTTTGCTGCTGCACCTCCGCGAAACAGCAGCGGCCGGAGGTCCCAGGGCGTTTCAGTGGCCCCATACTCAAGCATCGGGAAAGTGAGGTCGAATTCGGAACTATCCATCGTGCCGCGCCCCAGCGCCGATCCCGCTAAATGCCGCCATGAAGCTATTTGAGAGGGCTTGTTTGATCGGCAGTGCCTGTACGAATCGGATGTATTTGAAGGTGGTGGCTTCAGAGTTAGGCCCATGGAGCAACGCGTCGCTGACCGTCGCAATTACAATAGCGACATCGGCACAAGCCGATAGCGCCAGACGTGCCAATTCGGTACCGAAGGTGCAGCGCGACTGATGGAAGCGGAATTTACGGAGCACCTGTAGTTCTGCTTTGACGCCCCGTTTTCGAAACTCGGACATCTCAACATTCACAGCAGATGACTGATCGGTGCCGCGCCTGCCATAGGCGTTACCAAAGCGGGTCAAGAACAGCAAATCACGATTCTCGGGCGAGGCTTTCGCCTCTCGTTCCATCCTCCGCCAGCCTTTGGCATATTCCAGCAATTCATCACGCAACGCTTCGGGTATCCAGACCTGGCCAGTCACACCGAATTTCGTGTGCACTGGCGGAGCTGCGCCTGGACCAACTGCAAGGCGTAGAAGCCCTTCAGCGGAAGGGTCGGGGGCGGCGCGCTCCAGAGACTGAATCTTGAGATCACAGATGCTGCCGAGCCGCATCCCGGTAAAAAATCCAAGGGCCAACATGAGGTAGAGCTCGGGCGTGGCGTTCTCTGCGGCGAAATCCAGAATTGCATCGCGATCGGTCTCCGAGACTGGCAACAGCCCATCTTCAAGCGTTTGGCCTGGGCGCTTACGGTTCGGGATGCTGAGGTCGGTGGTGGTTCCGCTGATCGTTCGCTCGAACCCCACCCGGTCGAAGTATTTAACGACGTAGGGCTTTTCCCGCCACAGCTGGACGTGTGGAGAAAGAAGCTCCCTATGCCTTACCCACCGATAGAACATGATGCAATTGCGCATGTACTCAGACGCCGTGGATGGGCTGATCTGGCCGGCATCGCGCATCTTGATCAACGCCCCTCGGTATAGCACCAGGCAGCGGTCAGCTTTGCGAGCGGGAAACTCGAACCACTGCAAATCACGAGATTCAAGAAATTTAGCGTAATTGAGAAGGCCATTCATGTTACTGGCAACGGTCTTAAGAGAAGCGTCACCAGTCGTTGCTCGCTCCACTGCCCACAGGTTTGCCTCCCTCCAAGGTGCATAGTCTGCCCAAAAGATTTGGGGCAAGCCCTCAATGGATGGCCGGCTGCTACTGGGGGAGTATGCGACGGCGTTCTCTCTGCGCACGAGGTAATGGGGCACGAAATGAATGCGCTCTAGCGTCGCCATTCAACGCCCCTGGGACGCTTAACAATGTCCATAGATAGAACTCAATAGCTTAGGCGTCCGCACTATACAACTTACTCTTATCGATGGAGTAGACATCCACCCGAGGTGCCAGTTGTTCGAGGGTCATCATGACCCGCCGGCTCATATCGCCATAGAGCGTGTAGTTGGATGAAAACACCTGAATGCCGTAGCGGCGTATCTCGTCCTTGATCTGGTGAACCGGCACACCCATTTTCAGGCCCAGTGCCTTGGCTTCTTTCGAGCGCGCCACTACACAGCCGTCGTTGTATCTGAATGACTATAACAGTTAGTAAAAGGTAAGATATTGATTTATATATCAATTATCCCGATAACATTTTTTGTATTTTTCCAGCTTGGAGTGAGGCCTTCTACTGTGTTTTCACCGGACTCAGAGCGTTGGTTGGGCTGCCCCTTCTGCTATCTCCAGTTGCCCGGCCCGCTTGTTACTGCGACCTTTGCTCATGCTAAGTCTTAACGATTAAGCTAACGGGCAGGAAAAAAGCGCAGCTTTTGACTGTCTAGCGAACGAAGTGAGCGATAATTGAGCCCCGGTTAGGGGCTGCTCAATATATTTATACCCGACAGGAAGTCTTCTACCCTATATTCCGATAACTCGCGACAGTTTAGAAAGCCATCTAGATTTTTCGCCGAGTTCCAGCCGTCAACGTAAAGTGTTGTTTTCACCCGATGTGATATTTGTGGATAGATTGATGTGAATTTGCTCGGATTCAAGTGTGCGGCGAAGTCTCCGCTAGCCATTCCTTGCTTGTAGTCAAGGCATCCCGCCTCCCATATTTCTTTGGCTATAGATGATTGTGTCGCTTCTGATCGTGATTTGTTGATTTCCTCAATGGCATCAGCGCTTAATTTTTCTGAGCTTAGCTTGTCACAGCCACTACCGGAAACTAACAAACTAGCCGTTCTTGTGTGCCACGCTACATGACAGTCTTCGTACTCCATGGAGTAGTTGTCCATCTCGCCCCAGTAGTCAATGGGCACGCTGTATTCATTTGCCATGCAGTACGAGCTTGAAATTAGAGCTAACGCCAGGCCAGGTGCTTTGTACATTCGTGTTACCTCTAACGCATTGCTCATCGGAAAATTAGGAGCTTAGCGAGTGATCTTTCCTATTCCAGCAACTTATTAACTTCTGGTTTCCGGAATAAGTTTATTTTGATATTCGTGAATGACTTCTTGAGCAACCCCAAGCTGCTCCAATAAATGCGAAACAACTATCAGCTTAAGTATTCTGCCAACATTAACATAGTCATTAATGTCAAGAACCCTGATCAATTCCTTTGGTCTGCCTACATGAGCTAGTTCATTTCTAAGGTTGCTGATATTCTTTCCCAAGCTGTCACTGTTGTGGCTTATGAAAACATTTTTTATAGCAGCCTTTAACTCTTCTGATCCATATTTGTTTATCGGCCCCTCATACTTGTCATGTGTTGGCATTCCTAAATCTTTTGCCACCGCCTCTATATTTGTTGCGAAAAGCACGACATCACTGTAAGCAGAATGAAGCGTTCTATAATTTGTTTCGTACTGAAAAGTAGTTGATAAAACACGATAGCTTTCGTGCAATTCAAGCCAAGTGGAAATTGCAATCGATAGATCGATCTTATTCCTATTTATCGGCATAAAAAAATGCGACTGATTACTTTTCGCCAAATCAACAGTTCTTGACTCAAGGTGAATGCTTGATAGTAAAGTTACAGGGCTTTTTGCTTCGGCATTCGAATAAATCTTTACTTCATCCGGAAAGGTTGGTCGATCCATAAATATTGAGAATAGTGATGATATTTTATTTACATCTAAACTTATGTCATTAATTGTCTTTGATGTGTCAGAGGTGTACTTAAATAGAAACTCTAATGACTTCCTAAGCAGAAAGGATTCCTCTGGAAATTCTCTTTTTACCTTATCAAAGGCTGATGAGAACTCACTGAATGCCTCTTCATTATCAGTTATTATTAAGTTCGTTAACGTATTAGTAACATCATTAGCTAATGCTCTATTCTCTAATTCTATACTCCACCCATTACCGCCAATTGTTTCTAACGTGCCTTCTTTGTACGGGACGCCATCTAAGCGCCCCTGCGGACAAAAGAATTCTTGCATGTGATGGAATGTAAATCTTGAGTGGTCGAATTCTTTATCGGGTTGAACAAAATCGCCTATTACCAAATGAGAGAAACCGTGAGTTCCATGCTTTGTATTCACAGAACCAAATCGCCGACCACCATGATTAAAATCGAAGGGGCCTATTAGAGTACACTTTTGTCCATCACTCAAAATACCGATTAAGCTATCACACTCAGATGTCACTTCGGAATCGGCGATATTGTACTCTAGCCTCAAACCTTTTTCAGGCGAGTATTTTATTTTTGCTGCGAACCTCGATGAGTATGTTTCTTCTTGATGGAAAAACTCACCAAAGAACTCATGCTTCTCGAATGCACTATAAATATTTTGCACCATTCTCGGTTCCTTATGAGCAGTTAACGCCGCCAGCAGGGGAGCAAAACCAAAGCGAAGCGGCGGTCTTGACTTCCCTCTGGTTGGCCTTGTTAAAAGTTACTGCCAAGTTGCGACCAGTTTTTTGAAAAGTACGCTTCAATACCTTTACCCGGATTATATCTTGGATAGAGTTTTTCAAACTCTAATCTAGCCGCTTCATATGATGTGTCAGTAATAGCAAAAACACCTTTTGCCAAAAAAAGCATTGCGAGTGAGGGGGCTCTCGACTCTCCCTGATTGCAATGAATTAGCAGTTTTCTACCTTGCTCCCAGTGTTTATTAGCAAACGCTAAAAATCCTGTAAACAGTGGCGGCATGAACAATGGGACAGGTGGATCAATGATATTGAGAAATAAATCATATTCCTGCTCTAGCACCAAGTAGTTTGGGTGCGTATTAGGTAACGTTCCTCGGTAACCTACTGCACCTTGATGGCATGGACTCTTGCAGGCATGTACCACGGCAATCTCTTCACTGCCTCTAGTGCACGATAGCTCATTAGTTACGATTACCCTTTCATGGATTTCTTGCACAACAGCTCCTTGTGACTTTTAATAGATTAGACCGAGCGCGTGATTAATACGCTGCTTAACATTCCGCTCAGAATTTGAGTTTTTTCCTGCGAGATCAGCCTGTTATCGATATTTTCCGTTTTCCCTTTCCGACGTTAAGCCAGCGCGGTCTAAGTCCATTATGGCCGAATCATCCAGCGGCCAGCGCCACACAACGAATCGCCATGCGGGGAGATGAATGCTTGTATGAGAGGAGCAAGGCATCCATGCCGCCAAAGAGGGGACTGCGTGGTGGCAGTTGCTACCATCATGCTTTTTTTTCTGGAGGATTGCCAAGGGCTTTGTGGGATTGCTGGTAAGGAGAGAAAAACAACACAAGCTTAGGCCTGCTCTGGACTGGCAAATGGAACTAAGTGCCGGGCTTCGGGGCCATAGCAACAACTTTTCCTCTGGAGACCGCTTCCAACTCAGCTATTTCGAACAGCAGGCGTTGGTTTACAGAAGACACACGGGCAAGGTCCGCCAAAAGTTGCTCGTTTTCCGCACGAAGCGCTCTGTTCTTCTCCTTCTCAGCCATAAGTGCTTGGTGCTTCAAATCACGCTGAGCGCGCACGGATTTGCCTGTGAGGGTGCGAATCCGTTCCGCTACCGCTGGGTACGTATTATGAATGAGTCCCGGCGTAACACCGGCTACTCTGGCGACTGAGGCTATGGAAAGCTTTTCGTCGCCTGCGGCAAGGCTATCGATGGCATTGTTAAGCGCATCAAGAGTCTTTGACCGCGAACGACCTTCCGTCTGTCCTCGCGAGGATTCAATTTTCATCGTTAGCCTCGTCCATCTCTTCGTTTACGGGCGAAAGGCCAAGACTGGTGAGGACACCGCGTGCGACCTGCAAATCGCGCTCAGCTCTTTGCCTCACGGCAGGACCAGCGTCTATGATTTTGACCAATTCTTGCTGCTGGCTGTAAATGTCCTGCCAGGTGCCGGCAAAACTCTCGTCGATCACCGAATTTTTGCACCCTGGACACCGCGTGGCCTCGTAAAGGCCAGCACCTCCACAGCCTCGTTCTATTGCGATGCACCAACCGTGTCCAGTCCCACGAATATTCGCGTGTGGGGCAGTCTGGGCTAGCAAAGCGCTTCTATCTCTAATTGGAATTGCCCTCAATTCGGTAATCTTTTCTCCTGCCCCACCCGCCAATGGCTGATCGTCTAGCCATGACTCAATAAGGTCGACTTTAAACTCCGTCATCTGTTGTAGGATCTCGTCGAAAAGAGTCGAATCCTGCTGCGGATTGGAAGCATAAAGTTGGGTCATGCTCATACTGCTGTGCTTGAATTGCCATTTCAGCCAGATCAGTGAGGTACGCCCCATGCGAGATTCCACAAAACACCTTGCATAGGTACGTCGGCATTGATGCGTTCTGAGAGGCCAGTCGCTCCCAGCTGCTTTAGCAATGCTGTCAAATGCGAGATTAGACCCACCCCCACTTAGAGCCTCGACATGTCTCTGTTTGAGCTTGCCGCGTTTGGCGTGACGTCCAAGAAACAGCTTTTGCGAGTCTTTCCGAGCTTTTTCAAGCCTCAGAAAGTGCTCCGCAGGATTGCTAGGATGCCTGATTCTTGTGAGAGCCGTTATCTCCTGCTCAAGCTGTTTTCTTATAGTGACTGAGTATCTGGCCAGGAGGTCAAGAGCGTCCAGTGTTAATTCGGGCACAAGATACTCTACAAGACCTTTTCCAGTTTTATGCTCAATGGTAGAGACCCAGCAGAATAGAACACCATTGTTGTATTCTCTGCGCCAGGCACCTACTTCAATTCCTATAGCTTCGTCATTACGCATACCGCTTGTGATTGAAACAATGTACAGAACTGCATTTCGAATACGAGTGGACAATCTGTCATCGCTAGGGTGATATCCGATTCCGCTGACCGCCAACTCAGCGCGGGCCTCCTTAATGACGTTTTCACAATAATTGAAAATCCGGGATTGTTCCTCAGGCGGAATGATATCTGTTCGTCCGACGTTTTTACCGACAGAATCGACACCTTTGATTTTGCCAATACCACAGATCCGCCATAAGGATGCCTCTCCCCACGGATAACGCTGAAGAGGAAACACTGTATCCCCGGAAAATACCCAAAGAAAATCGATGACCCGTAATCTACCATATAGAGGGAGTGGCCTGAGCTTCAATCCTTCTTTGCAATAGTGAATATAATTGCTTATATGGAGGGCGCGAACTTCTGAAAAATTCGAGATACCCAAAACACTTAGCCATCGGATAAATGGTGTCACACTGGCAGCAACAAAAGTAGTAATCCCTCGTGCAATCGGAGGCTTGGAGTGAGGGAGACCTCTTTTAAACCATGCATAGGCAACCGCCTTGCAGTCTGATATGAGTGCAGGAGGCAGGCTCGTATCCCAGTTGATTACCTTATACGATTCACTAACGTTGGCCTGATCAAAAAATGGGCGCAAGTCCCACTTCGCATCACCAAATCGGCTCAAGACTATTGGTTCTCCGTTCTCTCCAATGATCGCGCTCACCACAATGGCATCACGCTCATCTGGCGTCAGGCTATTTGCAGTGACCGGCTGAGCAATAAGCACATCGTAAGCCTTCAATGCCGCATTAGAACTTCTGACCTTCATAGCAAGCCGCTCATTTTCTTTTTCATGAACTCGATTTTTTTTGCCCAGAATGGGTGTGGAGCACATTCGGCTTCGTTCTTTGCTTGACTTACCAGCGTAGAGTTAAATTTCTTCGACGTAAAATCGTCAATCAACCGAATATAGTTAAACTGACGTTCTCTCCATTTACCCCATTCGTCAGTAAGAAAATATTCGATTTCTGCATACAGGAACTGTTGGTAGCTGAACAAACGATACAAATCCTCCACAGTCCCCACAATCGCGTAGCTAGGGCACCCGAGGCAGTGAATGAATTCGGAGCAGTGGGTGATGCCGTCCTTAGGTGCCCGGCTACCGTATAGGCTATCCTGACAGCCGCCTGGCGGCGTTGGAGTGATGTTAGCGCCACGTAGCTTGTCCGGAAAAGCCTCCCCAACGAATGTCGCACCTTCGGCCTTAATTTCATCGTTGATTTTCAAATAGTGATTATCCGCGACAGCAGGGCTGTGGCCCATTACGGATGAAACTTCCAGAATATCGCCACCACTTAGCTTCCACAGCCGGCTCTCCATAGTTTTGCGTAGTCGGCTTAAAGATACGTGCAGACGATTACCTTGATCGTCTTGCAGGCCATGACGCTCACAAAGGTTTTTGATTGATACATATAGAGTCCCTGACGTAAGGGTAACTATTTTGTTTTCACCACCTCGTTGCCCTGAGCGGTACAGCCATACATGCGAACGAATCTCCTCGGGTGCTATGGCGACAAGAGGCTCACTCATTTCTAGAGCCTTATTAAAGACCGCGACACCATCAAGGGGAATGGCGTTGAATTCATCTAACAAATTGGTTTGTCTTATTGTCTTGCTCTGAGCGCCCTTGCCTCTGCGTTTGATAGTATTTATCAACCTGAGATTAGGTATAAATGGATGAGGCTTGAGGGCGTCTCTTGCCGCTTCCAGAAGCGGAGTTGTATTGATTCCTGATCTTGCAGCAGTGATAAGCAGCATAACCGACATTGCCTCTGCCCCATTCCCAAGGAACGTTCCTTTGTGGATGGCAATCAGGTCGGATTTCAATGCGCCAAGCAACCTCTGCATTTCCCCCATCGTAAGCGGATCTGCGTCCTTCGTACTTTGTGCATTGCTCGGAAATTGGTTGGGTGGCAATAGGTTATCTATATTACTTTCGATAAACCCATAATCAGCCAGAACAATGACCAGTGATTTGAAACTGGTGTAATAATTTTTGGCTGTTGAACCATTAGGGTACTTGAGCTTCAGCCACGACACAAAACGCTCAACGTGGCGCTTAGTTAGGTTGTTCGGTGTTATTGGCGGCGACTCAACTGCCCCGCTGCCTAAGAAACCAAGAAAATACCTCAACCCGTTGACGGAGTAGCCAATCAATGTGGCCACCGAGAAATTTCCTCCTTCCAGCAGTGCTCTGATGACGTGGATGCTTTGAATGGCCCATGCGTCGAAACCAATTCCGAGGTATCGTGTATGGTCAATCTGCCTATGATTTCTCGGGTTTCTCGGCAAATCGATTTTTATGCTGTCTTCGACAGTCTCGAATCCCTTTGTGACGGAATGCAAGGCTGCTTTGTAGCTCTTCGGTCGGGCCAATGTGACCACCTCAGGCGTGTTAAACGGAATTAGCCATAAACATCATGTCGATCTCATCCTCGTGCGCGAGGACTGATTGAGCTTCAAGCTGGTTTATCAGATGAAGATAAATCATGGTTGTCTGTACATCAGAATGTCCTAGCCTATCTCTGACATATAGCAATGGTTCACCCTCGAAATCTTTGCTCTTCCGCAGAGCCAGCAGCGTGTACGTTCCGTAGGTATGGCGCAGCATATGGGCTCGAACATAAAAGCCACACTTACGCTCATATGACTTCATAACGTCCACAACAGAATCTTTTGAATAATGGCCGCCCTCGCGGGTCAGCAGTAGGGCGGCCACCTTTCCGTCCCCGCGAGATTTGCGTAACTCTCGTTGATGAAGTGAGTATGACCACATGCTTTCCATCAGCGACCAAGGCACGTCGATAGTTCGAGGACGGTCATACTTGATGAGCATATCCACTGGGTCTAGGGAAATATTGATCATCTGCCCTTTGCGTAACCCTTTTCTCAACCTAGGGTTGAACACATACTTCAGAGGAAAAGATCTGGCCTCACAGGAGCGAAGGCCGGTACGCACCATGAGGTGAAACAGTATCTGGTGGCTGGGATCGGTATCGAGGGCAAGGCATTCTTTGACCTGGTCTTTGGTCAGGAATTTGGTCAAACGCCTGCGCTCGCGCATCATCACCGAAACCTTTGTACTTTGGGCTCCAGGCTGCGAAACATGGCTGAGCAGGCCAAAATGGGAGGCGGCTCTAACCTTCCTCTCACCGAAGGGCAGCACCGCTATCAAATCGCGCTGCTTAGCCCAGCGATAGAACCTGACGATTAGGGCTAGCCGATTGTTTACTGTGCCAGGATCAAGTGCCAACTCACCGCTCGACCAGTCCCTATACCTTGAAAGAACGCTCAGTCCATGAGCTGGGCTCTCCTCGTTCCAAGCCAGCTGATTGGCCTCCAGGAAAGCGAAGTAGTCATACAGACGGCGTCCATACGCCTCCCACGTGAGATCGCTGAGAGACTCCCCAGACTCGATCAATGTGTGCCATAGAAAGGATTGCGCAGGTTCGACTGGCCATCCTTCAGCCCCAACCAGTAGCGGGAAGCCCTCAAAGGATCGCCCTGACAGGGTTAGTTCTTTTGTTGCGAATACGAGCCTCATGTCGCCGCCTCAAGCCACTACGAATGGATTGCCTTATGAAGGCTGCTAATGGCTGTTACAGAGCGATTCAGAAGGTTGTCTGGACTCTACAGCATCTACTAACAGTTTTCACCACTCAGATCATTGTTCGACAGCACGATAATCGGCGTATGGCGCAGGTCTGGACGAAACAGTTTCTCGCAGGAGGCGTAGAAATTGTTGCAGTCCACCAGCGCAAAAACAGACGTGCTCATCCCGCCTTGGCCTGTTCACGGTGCAAGGCAGCGCCCAGTACCGCAAAGTAGCGCTGAAACGCTGCATTGATGCGCTGGCGTTGCTTACCCTGAGGATAGAGGCCGGCTTTGGCCTCTTCAGAGTGTACTGTTCCGTTCACCAGAAAACGGTTTCGTGGCTGACTGTCTTCGACGAAAGCTTCAAACGCTCGAGCGCAGAGCTCTTCGGGCCTGGCGTAATACACCGTTTTCAAACTGCTATCGGTTGCCCGGGAGACCCGAAATAGTTCGCTCGGCGCGCTGCCATCCTCGTTCAACAAAATGGCTTGAAAGCAATCGCCCAACAGATCGGTCAGCGGATGCGTGATGCTGTCTTCGTTACTCAGCCAGGCGCTGGAGGCAAAGCCAAACTGCCCCGCATTTGGGTATGTCTTACTACCAATGTAGTGATCAAAGGCATGAAACCACTCGTGCGCCAGGCTCCCTGCACCGGCATTTTTAGCCAGCGCTAATTGTCGCGTGGCGGGCAGGTAGTGGGCCGCCACGCCAAGCCTGCCGCCGATGCCATACTGCAAACCTAAGGTGCTGCGCAGTGAAATCAGCGTTTCCGGGGCTTGCAGGATCGTCATCAGGTCACACAGAGCCTGGTAGAAGCGACCGGCTGCGCGGTCACGTTCCTGCGGCGTCACCCAGCGTCCGACTTCGATACTACGGAAATCGAATTGCCGCCTGACCGTGACAAAGGAGACCTCAGACGTGGCGTTCATCCCTGCCCTCCCCGTTGTAATGACCGAACCACATTGGTCACAACGCCAAATACCTCCATCACCATGTCACCCTCAACCGTAATGGGCTGATAAGTAGGGTTGCGCGGCAAAAGACGTACAGGCTCGGGTGATAGGTGCAGCTGTTTGACCGTCATCTCGGTCTCCAGGCTGGCAATGATGATATCCCCGTGCCTTGCCCGCAGAGACCGGTCGACCACCAGTACATCACCCGGATAGATGCCCGCCTCAATCATGGAGTCGCCCTGCACGCGCACAAAAAACGTGGCAGCAGGATGCTGGATGCACAGGTCATTCAGGTCGATGGTTTTCTCGACGTAATCCTCTGCCGGCGAAGGAAAGCCAGCCGATACCCGCTCCAGAAATAATGGGATTTTCAGGCGTGAGAGAGACGCATAGTCACCCAGCAGAATGCAAGACATGCCATACACCTAATACTGTTTGAATATACAGCATTCTGTCGTGTTTATGCATGCGGGTCAATTAACACCCATCCCTAGCAGCAGAGTGATTTTCCGTCCAGTGTGTACGTGTCTGAACGCACTCAACCATCGCCCCCCTCCAACTCACTGAGCCAGCTGAGCTGAGTATCAGCTGGCAATGCCTAGCAGCATCAATAAATCGCAGAGCACTTCACTTTAAAAACTTCAGCAGCCGAATAAAGCACTACTTCCTCCGCCACCTCACTAAAATAATCAGGAATATCACGTCACAATATGACCAAAACCACAGCTACGTTCTGCAAATTATTATTAAGTATTATTATACCATGAAAACATCACCCAAATTCTATCATTATAAAAATTTCGCCCTCATCCCTATTGAAAATATCCCGTCTTAGTTATAACTTTACATGCAAGCAGATAGTTAACGCATACCCACAAATTGCTGTTAGGCGTACAAATGAGTGAATCTTCGAGTATTGAAATTTATCGCTTGCCGATATCCACGGCTTATCGCAACGGCGACCATATCGAGTGGCCTCTAGTGGATAAAGAAATTCGGAGATCACAGCAAATGCTAGCGACACTTATTACTAGGGCGCAGCCAATTTTTGGCGATCTCGTACAACTTGAACCAGTTGAGCGTGCGGACGATACTAGTGTGAGCCTGATCGTACGCGCACATTTGGAGGAGCAACAACTGGAGCTCATCCCCGAGATCCAGACAACCGTTACCGCACTTTTCTCTGAGGCATGCGAGGCACTAAACCTCATCGCTGCATCCACTGCACAGGCAGCCGAAATTGCGATCCGCGCTGGGAACCCCGCTGACAGCACCGACACGACCATTTATGCGCGCGCACCTGTAGCTGAGCTGGCGCAGATTTTACGCGAGTACCTGCCCGCAGGTGCTCAGCCCGGAGCAGATCTAGGCATGGTGACCTCGCCGGTCGTCACGCCACCGCGCGGCATCAGCGGTCGCCTGAGAGACGAGGCAGAGGAAATCCTAGTAGCTGAGATTATGCATGTCTGCGACCATTCACGAACCGCTCTAGTAAAAGCCGATAACAAACTCAAAAAAATAACTTTCCCACCCGAACATCGTACACAATTACTGCATGCACAGCTCGAATTCACAACTCTTAACCTACAAGTTTCTACAAACTACAAATTTTTTAACGGCGTAAAAAAAGCTTCCAACTATACGCTGCTACGAGTTGTCGCTGCCATAGAAAACCCTCAACAGCAACAACTCAAAATACAAGACTGAAATTAGCCACCACCCGAAACCAACCAATGAAACTTCACGCAGAACTTTAAAAACCCCAAAAAGGATCTAGTCCACATTGAGACATAAACCAGAAGGACCTACGACAACTTACTGTAATTAATCTGCATTGGCCATTGATCTCAGATAACACATTAGTTATCCAACCCCAATGTTGCAGCCATCACCAGTAACTCTCGCCACAACGTCCTGTTTGGCCCCTCTAGATTGGAAAGTTTCAGGCCTATGCCACTGAACTGTGAAGTGCCTCTGACATTCCAGCTAATACCATAGCTCCTCAGCAGCATATGCACGGACTCAATATCAGTTTTCGTAGGGAGAGTAGCCACAATTTCGGCGCCCATAAACCTGGCCAAATATGTGATCGCCCTCAACTGCTCTCCCTGCATCACATCACATGTCCACTGCGCTGCATTGGCCGTTTCAACCCATACGGCCAAGGCATCGACAAGAACGGTTTGCTCTGACGCTGTCATCACTGAAAACCGCTTTTGAATTTCCATCAGTCGAATACTGAGCGCATCGGTCTCTCGCCGATACTGATCAACCTGCTGACTGCTGGATGCCAGCGCCAGCGGATCGTCCGCTCGACTCGCCAATCGGTAGCCGTCATACCCTGTTCTCAGCTCTACGTCCTGAGCCTTTCTCAGGATGCGGCGGGAAGCAGATCTATCCAACCCCAGATTTTCAGCTACGACCTCGATCGGCTGACCACTGCTGCTGCGAAATCGGCGCAGCAGCATGTCGACATCAATCAGGCTGGGCCGGCGCATGTCAGGTAACGAACCTAGCATGTCAGCGATCGTGACATCCTGCGGCAACTGCGTGGCAATAGGCGGCTCTGGGATTGGAGGCAATCGCCCCTCAGATGACCTGCGTGTAGCGCGCCGACGTGTGCGTATAGTCGCGCTCGCGACCTGCTCAGCGTAAGCCTTTGCGTGATCAGAGAGCTGCGGCACCGTAAGATATAGAGACGCCAACTGATCCACACAATGCGTGTAACTGCCAAGAGTGGTGCGCTCAGAGGCATGACCTGCAGCAACCGCAATACTCCGAAGTGGAAACCCTGCAGCATCACCAAATAATTCCGTCTCGGCTTTGTCCGACAAATGCTCAGAAAAACCCGGGATTGGCAGCACCGCCTGCGCTGCCACAGCACGTGTCACCCAGCCATGGCGCAGATGATGAAATCGAGTGCAGCGATCACCCGTTACCCGACGAAGCAGCTCGTTCAAAAGACGGCCTGCTTCCGCGCGATCAAGCAGATCTTGTTTTCCAGAGCGATCAGCCATGAGCATCGCACCCGGGTTTTCACTAAAATCGGCCTCACCTGCTGCGAGCAGGCGGTCCAGCACCTGCTGTTCCAGTGGATCCAGTCTTTCTGTCAGCAACAAAACTCTGACACCCGCCGGCGATTTTACCTCGCCATACACCGCGTTATGGACCCAGACATACACACACTCTCCATCACGCTGCACATCGGTATAAGCCAGCCTGAGCGCCTCGCCAAAACGCAGGCCAAAGCGGAACCCGAAAATGAGCAGACCAGCATACTGCCATCGCCGGCGGTCTCCGAGTGTCGCCTCAGCAGTTATCACGGCCAGTGCCCGTCTGTACTCCGCTGAGGTGACAAGGTTTGCATCGGCAAAGCCTGACTGCGCAACACCACCGGCGGCAGCCATTATGGCGGACCAGTCAAGATCCTCCAGAAGATACGCCTCCCGCCAAAACGCATGCATTTCGCTCAGGCGGCAGGCCAGCTCAAACCGTCGCTCGGGCTTTTCTCGCTCAACGGCGCGCAGATACAGCTCCTCGTACGCGACCTCATCCAGACTCCCCACATCCAGGTGGGTACTCACTGGCAGAAGACGCGAAGAGACCAGAACGGCGTATTTTTCAACCGTCGCGAAGGCCAGATCCCGCTTGCTTCGTGTTCCGTGCTGACACAGATGAACCGTCCAGGCAGCCAGCATAACGGGCAGTGCTGACCACCCAGAGTCTATAGAGGCCTTCTGCAGGAGGTCCGAGAGCATTCGTTTGGATCGCTTCCTAGCAGACAGATTGCCAGCCCGTTCAGCATGTCTAGCCTTGGAAATCAAACCGCGGAGCTCATACAGAAAAGCACGCGACTCACCCTCAGTGTGCCGCTGTTTGCGCGCCTGGCTGGTCGATGGAGACCACAGTTCCAGGTTGGCATTACTGATTTCTGGCAGTGCCTCGTCAGGCACAAGTGCCCGTCCTGTCACCACCCTCACCCACTGAGGCAGAGGGAGCGATACTGCCGGAACATCACCGCTCAGGCATGAGGCTACAAACCCGGGAATCTCAAGCACAGCTGCAGCCCGGGATGATTTAGCCAGCCATTCAAACGGGCATTTGATCGCAGAGCCAATCTCACCTATGACGGACTTGATGGCCTTTTCCAGAGCGGCTTTTCTGATTACCAGACCCGGTGCAGCGGCCCTGAAAAGGCCATGGATTAGCCGCTGCGATACCTGATCAGGGAACCACCTGAAAACAGCCCCTTGACCAAGAGGCAAATCAACAAATTCATGCCCATGCAATCGATAGGTATTGCCGTGCACTACATCGCCCAGACACTTCAGTCTGGCGGCATTGGCCAAGCCGCCAAACAGCGCAGCGCTGACAACAATCTCGGCAACCCGCACATGAAAATCAGGCTGCGCCCCTTTTTTACCCTGCTCTGTCAGATACCCGGTAAACGCGATTCTTGCACGCTGCGTAGCCTGATAGCTCTCCAACGTGTCAGCATTAAACGGTGAAGGCTCAACATCGATCAGACGCACTCGGGAAACTCTTCGCAGAGTTGCCAGCCCTCCGGAACGAGTTCGCAAATAGCGATAGAGCAGCTGAAGCCCCCAGTTAACCGAAACGCCTCGCTTAGGAGCCTCAGCGACAATCTGCTCTACTATCTGCTGAACGGCATCGACGTCCAGCGGGGAACCCGAAGGGAACCGCTCTTGCCATAGCGCCCTGAACAACTGTGCAGCAGTGGACTTCTTCTGATTGCGTTCGGCCTCACGCCGCTGCGCGCCAAAAACCGACTTCTCTGCGGCAGCAGTTTTTGACGGTATTTCAGGACGATGCCTGACTCTCGCACCGTCAAGCGGTGATGGAACGACAGTCCAGCCAGCGCTTTTCAGGCCTTCATTCAAAAAAGGCCGTATCTTTGCCAGCGTCTCCAGCACCGAGCTGGTCGACGTCGATCCCAGCGGGTGATCTATCCCATCTGTATGCCCCAGCTGAATGCTGACCCAGTCAGCCCGCTGAGAAGCGTGCAGCAGCGTGTTTGCCGTGACATGCCGCAGCAGATTTATCGGTATTCTCCAACGGTCCTGCCATCGTAACGCCAGGGCTGACGGTGTTACCGGATCCCAACCATCCTCACTCTCACGCAGATAAAAAAATAGTGGCATGGGGGTTCCGCCCTCGGCCAGCATCCAAATCTGAGACGCCAGACCGCTCGTCGGCGCCTTCGCGCTTAGCTTGGATGCCAGCAGACGCAGGTAAGCCGAATACATTCTTACCTGCTGCGCTGCCATATCCGGCAATGCCACCAACCGCCAGGCCCGACTGTCATCACTGACCTTGTCACAGATCAGCAGCAGCCCCAGATCCAGTTCAAAGTGACGCAGCTCACTGAACGGCTCCCTGACCGCTCGATGCCCGGTACAGCAAAACAGCATCGCCGTGCAGTAGTCGACAAACGCATTGTGCCGATCAGCCAGGCTGGCATTACTGGAAATTGCATTCTGCAGCGCCTTCAGACTGGCTTCGGGCAGCGCGTTAACCACTTGCGGCTTAGGGTAAAACCCCGTAACGGCTGATCTGCTCATACGGCTGACAGCATGTCCTCAACGACCCCACGATAGCGATGCTGGAGCTCTTCCAGGCTGTGGACCACGTAATAACTGATCATCGGCGATACCTGCTCAGGCCCGGACGCCAGATAGTGAACGAGCGCGAGATCCCGGTATTTGAGGGTCAATTCGATTGCCAATGCTGCAGGAATTCGCTCGTAACGAATACGCGTGTAACGCCCACCGGCACGCAGCCGATCTAATACATTTTTTACATGCTCTCTGGCTGAAGCCTCGTCAACATTCAACCCTTCAGCTAAGGTGCATCCTCGCCGCTGAATGCATGCTGCCATCCAGACTGACACCGCCTGAGGCAACTGCAAGGTCAATACAGGCTCTTGAGGTAGAAACAGCTCGGCAACCCCAGCGTCTGGTGTATAGGCATTACTCGGGAGCCGTATCTTTCTCCGATACTCGCCGCCAACGTCAAAGACACCTTCCGGTCCAACAGACGTTTCGAGCAAGTTTTCCAGGGGCATGCCCGTGACGTATATCAGTGCCACAAGACCTGCGGCCAAACGCAGGCCCTCATCCTCGCTGTTTATGTATTCACACAGTCGTGTAGCTAGCCAACGACGTTCAATCGCTGTGAGACGGGTGTATGTGTTAGGGGTTAGCCGTTGATGACGGGAAATCCAGTGTCGTGTTTCGCGCGCGGCTGCATCAATTTCATGCTCAGACGCGAGCTCATCCTGATCAATCTCCTCAGGCGAGACATGCAAAGCCACTGCCTTTGGCGGTTCCGCCGTTTGGCTGTCTCCGGGCTCAGTGACCAGCAAACGGTACGACGGAATCGCATCTTTGATAGCAACCCCCGGGGATGATCGCCGCTCCGCCACATCGGGTTTAGCAATCACAGCTGCAGGTCGTTCAGGCGTTGAGGTGCGTACTGACTCAAGACGCGCCAGAAGACTGCCCACTCGCTTTAGCGTGTCATCGTCAGTATCAGGGAGCTTGGCAATAAAGGCATGCCACTCAGCCCAATCCCCAGACACATCCACAGGCAGCTTCGCCATACTGGACTGCGGTGCACTGTTGGCAATCAATTGTCGAAGGTAGTCGGCACTGCTGAGGATTCCCCTGGCACTTTGCTGTTGAATCAGTATCTCAAGAAAGAGGCGCTGAATCAGCAAGGCCTGTTTGTCCAAGCTGCTCTTGGGCTCCTGCAGCAGAAAGGCCGGAAGAGGATAGTTGTTGAACTTCCCCCCAAGCGGGTTACCGGCACGACTGGTGGCATCTACTCGCGTCCAGAGCAGCTTGTTCTGGTGACACTTACCTGCCTCTTGAACAGACGCTAGCGCCTCGACCCAGTCATTGACGAACGTGGATTTGGCAGGTATCGACGACAGTACAGCCATCACACGCTCAACCAGATTCACGGCTGCGGGAAAATCACGATCAACGCCCAGTAGATCCTCAATCTGCCGCACGGCTTGCGCATGCGGCGAATTGCCCAAAATCTGTGTCAGCACACCCCGTGTTTTTTCGTCACTCTCTGGATCCATTTTCAGTACACGCATTGGTCAGCAGGTAATCCCCTGGAATGTTTCAGAAGCTAGCAAGTCGGGATCATTCTGCCACGTTTTCGGCAGTCATCTGGGGCGTGGAATTTCCTGATCTGAAAAGTACATATTCCGGCCCATCGTGACCGCCCATTGCGTTCGAGGTGCCGGGAGCCATCCGTCGCCGATACGTTGCTGCTGCTACATGCCAGCGGCTGGCAGTTGGCATTACCGGCTTGCGTCGATGCCACCTGGCTGGCTGGGTTGCTGCAGGGGATAGCCTGATGGTGACGCCGGCCCAGGTGTGGCTATGTGCCGCCCCCTGGTTGCGTGCTGGTCATTAACCAGTCCGGCCTGTTTTTTTGGTTACCTATAAAACAGCAAGGTCACATAGTAGCAGCGAAGCGCTCAACGTGCGGCGGCTGCCGGTGTTCGGCCTGCCACAGATCATAAGCGCTTTGCATTGCCAGCCAGACCCGAGCCTTACCAATTCCGGCGCGCTCCAGGCGCACTGATTCACACCGTATTTTGTGGAGGCCGTTTCATTTAAGCCAGGCCGTGACCTTCCCCCCTGACTTAGCACCGCCACCGGCCCGATGAGATTCCTCAGATTACGCCGCCCTATGAGCGTACTCAACAGGCGGCATGTAGTTCAGCGAGCTGTGCGCTCGAACAGGGTTGTAATGCGCTCGTCATAGATCGATTTCGACCCTCGCTTCGTCCATTGTCTTGAACCAGTGCTGATTGCCCCCACTGGTCTCGAGCATCAACGGTTAGCTTTGCGTAAGTCACGGCGGAAATTTTCCAAACTTCGAAAGTCGCTAGGAGACTTTGCTACGGTCACTGTCGGTCGGCCACCAGGATGAGTAAGCTTTCCATGCTTACCTCCACGATGGAAGCGCCATCCTTGGCGAACCAATTTACGGATAAGCGCATTGATTTCTGGGTATCCGGATTAAGTGGTAGATGGAGCCCCCTTGCTCCTTCGAA
>CERX01160812.1_pt1 | contig 42622 bp, 40 predicted proteins | sample 350251 | NCBI WGS metagenome assembly CERX01 (sample SAMEA2621044, study PRJEB7988) | marine metagenome | biome: marine biome (ENVO:00000447); feature: deep chlorophyll maximum layer (ENVO:xxxxxxxx); material: "saline water (ENVO:00002010), including plankton (ENVO:xxxxxxxx)" | depth 50 m
CTTTTTCTCATAAAATTGGCACTTTTTAAAGTGTCCAAATTATAGGGGACAGATCAGAGAGGCCCTTTTTTTATTAAAATCAAATTTGTACTTATTCTGATTTTAGACATTCTTTTTCGTCTAAAGTTTTATCTAGAGCCATTTCTAAAGTAATTAAGGCTTCTGATTTTATAGAAATTTCCTCAGCTTTTTCTTTCCATCCATTAAGTTCCTCACAGCTAGCCTTATTCAATGTTTTCAAAGCCATTTGTGACAAATGAGCCTCCGTTAGTGTCGTTGAAGATTCTCTTGGTAACATATGAAAAGTGTCTAGGTGACTTTTTTTGAGTTCTCTAAATTTAGGATATGCAAGTTTGAGGTGGTCTCTAAATGCAACAAGGTCCATTTTTAATGGTCTCATACTAAAGCTTACTTCTCTTTGTAGTCTTTCGTTCAAAAGCTGGTTTAATAGGGCGTGAAAGTTAGGTACTTCTTTTTTCTCTAATTCATCAACTTCTGCCTGCGCAATAATTGCATCCGCGTCAAAATAGGTTTGATCAACTAAATCGCTCCACTCCTGTTGCTGCTCTTCTGTTTCCAATGGAATGTTGTAAATTCGTGCAAGTGCGTTTCTGATGTTAAGACGAGAGAGTTCGTAGTGATTTACATTTTCTTGCAAGTCTACTGTTTGGGAATAGTTAATTTCTTCTCCGCCATAGACTTCTTCTATTTCATAGGTTTTTACAGAATTGTTTACAGAGTCATTAATCTCTTGTTGATTCCTAACTGTATTCTTTTTGGCGGAAGCTTCTTTATCCATTTGTTGTGCCTCTATTAAGAGGTCTTGGCGACGATCAACTCCCTTATCAGAAGCAAAGCTATTTAAGGAAAGTGCTACTACACTAAGTAAGAAAAGATTGGTTTTCATTAAGTCTCCTTTAAATAAATTACGTCATTAACTAGTGCAAAAAGACAGCCAATCGAAATCTCATTAGTTTTCTGCTGGCGAAAACTTTTAAACAGAAAAGACAAAAATTGGCATACTTAACTGCCATTTTTAGTAAAATTAGTTAAAGAAGTGGATTTTAAAGTATTCTGAATAGGGGCTTATTAGCGAGGCTTTAGGTGGATTTGTAAAAAACATTAGAAAAGAATTCTTAAACCTGGGTTAAAAAAAGAGGGGTAAATTTTTTAAGATCACCTAATCTACATAAATAGAATTTTGCTACTAAACTCGGTAAGCCTTAAGCAGTATTTTCCAAAGTAAGGAATCTTAAAGTTTTTCAGATTTGATTTTTTTAAGTGCGGCCTTATATCCCCATCGCAAAATTCGCTTTAAAATTTCAGGGTTTAAACTGAAATGATCAGCAAAAAAGAATTCGTGGTTTCTTGGATCTGGATGGATATAAACGTATTTTACATCTTTTCGGTGATTTAATGCTTTATAAATTTCGTTTGTGAGACCTTCGATTTTGTCATCGGCTACCATATCTTTACTCAACTGATCTTGAATAATTTTGATTATCAATTCTACATTACTATGATAGCGAAGGTATGCATTAATCTTTTGCTCAACAGCCTGGTATAGTGCTTGGTTAATGATTACGGGGATTCCGTACTTATGCAAACTACCAATTTGCTGGTTAAAATGGTAGGGCTGAATGGAATAGCTAGAAACTACTAAGTCTGCACCCATATCGTGGGCAACATGGGTTGAAAGGGTGTCGCGAATTTCTCCATCGAAGAAAAATATTTCTTTGCCCTTTTGATTGGGAATTCCATAAGGCGCAAAAACAGGTGGCAAAGCAGCGCTTGCAGCAATTGCTTGCGATATGCTCGCAAAATTAGCCCATTTTGTATCACTATTTTTTCTTGGAATATCAAAGTCTCCAAAAATCACTTTTCTAGAATGATTAAGCTGCGTAGAAATAATAAACAGATCTACTCCCAGATCTGAAAATTGATTCACTTCCAAAACCTTCTCACGAAAATAACGTTCGATGCCTTTGGTGGAAAACAGTCCATTCCATTTAAAACCTTGTTTAAATAGAGCCTCTAATCCGCCGGACAAAATAGGAGAATCAACCAATGCTCGTGGCATAAACTTGCGTAAATTAACGCCACTAAACTCAATGCCATTTAAGTAGAAAATATCTTTGTAGCGTAGTGGAGCCAAATCTCCAAAAGTGGGCAAGCGATTTCGAGTTTTGCGAATAAAGAGATTACCCATTTGAAAGCTATCAATGATGCTTTCAATACTGTGTCCGCTTGCAAGGTAGGCACTAATGATTGATCCTGCACTGGAACCAACATAGGTAGTAAAAGTTTTATCAGGATCCACTAAGGCGTTTTCAACATCTTCTTTAGAGCCACCAGCAAAGTAGTAGCCATGCTCACGAAGTGCCAAGCTCACACCAACATGAAAAGCTGCGGCCTTAATTCCACCACCGCTTAAAACCAGTGCTAACTTTTTATCCTTCTTTGCTTCCATACTATTTATCATCCTATAGATTAAAATAAAAAGCATCTAAGCCTTTTATCTACAGGACAAAGCTATAGCGATTACCTGGTCATTTTTTCCTAGAATGAAAGAACAAATTGATCAAGTGAATAGGTGTTTGTTACATTTTCTGAATAGGCTATTCACCTACTCAAGACTTTTGACTAGTCAAAGTGTGAAGGCCAAAACACGATCACAATGTGTCAAACGCACTCCCAGATTGACTTTAATGGGAATTAGGTGTGAATTTTACATGTTGAATACTCAACTTTTGACTAGGCAAGCATCTGGAGGATGACCACCCATGAACTGGTTAACCATTAATGACTACTCAAATAAATACGACTTAAGCGTGTCTACTTTGCGTAGAAGAATAAAAGCGGAAGACATCGAGTTTCGATTGGAATCAGGAAAGTATTTTCTTTTAGATGAAGAGCCTAGAAAGCAGAAGGCCCAAAAAACATCAGAGAAGATTCAAAAAATCCCTTTGAAGCATAAGTTTGAAAAAGAGAATCTTGATTTTAAGACCGAAGAAAGCTCAGATGATGAGCAGGCAGAATTGTTGGTAAATGCTGCAGTTAGAAGCTCCTCAGAAATGGTTACCAATCAAGATGAACAAAACATTCAATCTATGAGAACCGCTGCTGATTCAGCCTTCACAACAGCAAAAGAATTGCTCGACGAATTGAAGAAATCTTACTCTTTTATTTTACATGAAAAAGAAGAACAGATTTTGTATTTAAAAAATGAAATCTCTGATCTTAGAACTTTGATTCGTGTATTGGAAGATGACAACACAAAGCTCCGTCAATACGTAGAGCACCTTCATACAATTCAGGAATAAAAAAAGGCAGTCGAAAGACTGCCTTAGAAAATTCTATTTTTTTAGCAATTAAACACTTACTGCTACTTTCGGACTCTGGTCAGAACTAGTTCCGCCTTTGCCGTGTGACTTGCTAGTTTCAGCATCACCTAAAGCTACTGCTAAAACCTCGTCTAAGTGTTTTACTGGTATAAAATTCAACTTCTCTTTAAACATATCAGGAATATCTACAAGATCCTTCTGATTAGCGAATGGAATGATCACATCTTTTACGCCATGTCTTAGAGCAGCTAATGCTTTTTCTTTTAATCCACCAATTGGTAATACTCTACCTGTAAGTGTTACTTCTCCAGTCATTGCAACATCGGCTCTTACTGGCTTGTCAGTCATTAAGCTAATCATTGCAGTAGCCATCGTAATACCCGCACTTGGACCATCCTTCGGAGTGGCACCCGCAGGGATATGTACATGAACTTCGTTTTCGTTAAACCATTCAGCATCGATACCCAAAGCTTGGTGGTTTGATCTAGCGTAGTTCATAGCGGCAGTAGCAGATTCTTTCATTACATCGCCCAATTGACCTGTAAGAACCATTCCACCTTTGCCTTTCATTTTAATTGTTTCAATGAAAAGAACTTCTCCTCCAACAGCTGTCCAAGCTAAACCAGTTGAAACTCCTACCTGATCTTCCGTCATTTCTTCATCACGGATGAAACGGGCTGGTCCTAACAAGTCATGAACTACTTCAGGAGTAATTACAGTTTTCTCTTTTTTACCCATTAGGAATTCTTTTGCAACTTTACGACAAACACTACCAATTTCTCTTTCTAGATTACGTAAACCAGATTCACGAGTGTAGTCAGCGATTACGGAACGAATGCCTTCGTCAGTAAATTCAATATGTTCATCAGTAATTCCATTAGCTTTCTTTTGACGATCAATTAAATGCTTGTGGGTAATTAATAATTTATCTTCTTCTGTGTATCCACTTAACTGGATCAATTCCATTCTGTCTTTTAGAGCTTGAGGAATGTTTTCCACTACGTTAGCCGTTGCTAAAAACATTACTTGGCTAAGATCAAAATCAACGTTTAAGTAGTTATCACGGAAAGCAAAGTTTTGCTCTGGATCAAGTACTTCTAACATAGCAGCACTTGGATCGCCTCTAAAATCACTACCTAGTTTATCGATCTCATCTAAGATGATTACAGGATTGTTTGTGCGAGCTTGCTTAATTGCCTGGATCACTTTACCCGGCATTGCTCCAACGTAAGTTCTACGATGCCCACGAATTTCTGCTTCGTCCTTAACACCACCCAAAGAAATTCTTTGGTACTCACGTCCCATTGCTTTTGCAATAGATTTTCCTAAACTTGTTTTACCAACGCCAGGAGGGCCTGCAAAACAAAGGATTGGACCTTTCATATCACCATTCTTAAGTTGACGAACGGCTAAGAATTCTAAAATACGATCTTTAATTTTCGCTAGATCATAATGATCAGAATCTAAAGCTTCTTTAGCGTGACCAAGATCTAAATTGTCATCTGAAGATTTTGCCCAAGGAAGATCTGCCATTAGATCTAAGTAAGTTCTTACCATTGAGGCTTCAGATGCGTCGGGATGCATTCTTTCTAATCGAGCTAGTTGTTTTAGTGCTTCTAGCTCAACTTCTTCTGGCATACCAGCATTCATAAGTTTACTTCTTAAGTCATCCATTTCGTCAGACTTAGAATCGTTTTCACCAAGTTCATTCTTTATAGCGCGAAGTTGCTCACGTAAAAAGTACTCGCGTTGGCTTTTATTCATTTCGTCTTTGGCAGTATTGCGAATTTTGTTCTGCATACTTAGAACTTCAAGTTCGTTACTTAACAGCTCACAAACCATTTTTAATCTCTCTTCATGATTGTGAGTTTCCAAGATCGCTTGTGCCTCTTCAACTTTTAGTCCAAGATTACTTGCGATAAGGTCTGCAAAACGACCAGTGTCGGTAACATCATCTAAAATAAGTAAGATGTCTGGAGTTAGCATTTTTCCTAATGAAATAATTTTCTCGATCATTTCTTTTGCGTTTCTCATCAACGCTTCAACTTCTAAACCAGTTTGGGCGTTGGAATCATCAATTTTATCAACCGCTACAGAGAAGAACTCTTGAGTAAGGTTATACTTTTTGATTTTCGCTTTTGAAACACCTTGAATTAAGATCTTAACTCTACCGTCAGCTAATTTACGCATGCGCATAATCATTGCTACAGTTCCAGTTTCATAAATGGATTCAGGCGTAGGGTTTTCTTCTTTGAGATCTTTTTGTGAGGCAAGAAAAATCATTCTATTTTTTGCCAAAGCTTCTTCGACTGCTTTTATAGAAGATTCACGTCCTACAAACAATGGTAAAATCATATAAGGAAAGATTACCAAATCACGGACTGGAATCATCGGAAGACTTTCAGGGATCTCTAACTTATTCTCATCAAAACTCATTTTCACCCCCGCTCATTAGCGGCACTAAGTTGTTCTTAGAGTTTTAATCGGGAAGGCTAATAGATAGCTTAAGTGTTTAATGCTTTTTTGTGAGTAATTTGGACTAGATAAAGAGCCGGAAATACAAAAATATTCTGTAGGAAAGACCTGCGTCTAAAGTGAAAAAATTAAGTATTGTTAATTTTCTTGGACTTTTGTTTTAGCTTAACAGACTTTAATTTTTGCAGATTCAATTCTAATTTTAAAAGAGCTTTACGTTTATCTAGGATATTTTTCTTTGTGGTTTGCGCAGAAGACTGGATATTATCGATTTGATTAATCAAACCAGATTTTAGTTCATTTAGTTGTATAATGAGTTGATCAATCTTTTGCATAGATCTCCCCCTTAAAGCCAGAGGGAGAATAGGGTAGCCGGACAAGGCAGTCACGAAAAAAAATAAATGATCGCTGTTGTGTGGCAATGCTGCTCTTGGACAAGCATTACTTCACTTGTAGGATTTCGCCCTTTTCAACTTTCATAGCGCGAAGAGGTCGTTCAATGTCGCCAACTTCGTTTACAGATATAAGTCCTAATGCACTTGGATAAGATTGAAGCTTTGAAAGAGCTTCTTTCAAGCCGCTTCTACTGCGGATATTTTCTTTATCAATCAACTCTTTTAGCAGAAGGGTCGTCTCATAAGCAATTGCTTCATAGGTGTCAGGTTTACGACTAAAGCTTTTTTCAAAACTATCTACGAACTTCTTTGCACTTTCTTTTTCATAGTCAGTAAAGGTATCAACAAACAACAATTGATCTTTAAAGCTACCAGCTCTTTTGGATACACTTTTAGTATTCCAAAGATTTGTTCCCAATAAATAGGGCGTTTTGATGTCATTATATACAAGCATTGGTGCAATTTGGCCCAAAGCTTTAGATGTATCAGGGATAAAGATCGCATCAAAGTCTACAATTGGCGGTAGTAAATCTTCTGGGATTTTACGGCGTGTATTTTCTCCGTACTTTGCTTGCCATTCCTGAAGACGAAATTTGTATTCATCCATTCGATCTTCTCTATAATATGTTCCAACCAAACGACGAATGGGATCTCTAAAATCTGTTTCTTTAGAGCTATAGCTTTGAGCTCCTCGAATTTCACCACCATTGGCTAGGACTTCATCCCAAAAAATATTGGCAAACTCAATTCCGTAAGTGTCATTAGGGTAGAGTATGGCAAAGTTTTTATGGCCATATTTTTTCATACAAGTTTCAACAAGAGTTTTTACCTGCATATGTGATGTTAAAGCATTTCTAAAAACATAATCACCAGTTACTGTTAGTTCGGAGCTGAGGCTAAAGCCTATGTTTGGAACCCCAAGCTCTTGAGCTTTTTTAGCGATGGCTAAACTAGTTGCTCCTTTAACACTCCCTAAAATTGCGATTACATTGTCTTCGATCACTAACTTTTCAACGGCTTGTTTGGCAATGGCTGGACTGGCCTCTGAATCAATCACGGCTATCTTAAACTTAGAGGACTTATCAAAAACTCCCAGACCATGTTGAATACCAGCCAGAGTTTTATATCCGATAGATTCTAATCTGCCACTTAAAGGAAGAATTACTCCAATGGTATAAGAATCAATCTTAGATCTAGAATAAATTTGCGTTAAAATTGAATTGGCTCTTTCAGCAAGTGCGGTATTTCCTTCAATGGATACTACATCTGATAAATAGGACTCAGCTTTAGAGTAATTGGATTCTTCAAAATAATTAACACCAAGTTTATAAAGAGCAATGGGGCGAACAAAACTATAGCTTCGGTTACTTGCTACCACATTTAAGTCGTCCCGACTTAATTCATATTGAGTAATCTGCTTCGCTCTTAGTTGGTATTCTTCTTGTTTTTCAGTTTGCTGAGCACTCAGAAAAATCATTGATTTTAAAGCTTCGAGATCATTTCCTTTAAAAGAGCTGATTTCCGCTTTTAACTCATGTGCTGCCATTAGTGTTTTTATTTCATCCGAGAATTCAAAAATTGGAGCTAAGAGCTCTAGGGATTGGTAACTGTCTTTTTCAACCCATAAACTTCTAGCTGCCTGAAGCCTAGCCTGCCATTCCGCGGGAGAGAAGTATGGAGAGTTAATGATTTGCTGGTAAAAGTAAACTGCTCTTTTATAGTTTTTTTTGTCGAAATAAAAATTACCAAGAAGTAAATTTGCTTGTGCCGCCACTTGAAGATCTGGATTTTTAACGGCCAAATTTTCTAAGGCACTAAGAAGTTTAGCATCCGGTTTTTTTTCAAGCTGCTGTTTTAGACTTTGAAACTTCTGCGCGATGCTCGGAGGTGTAGGCTTCACTTCTTGTTTCTTGGGCTGACTTACACAAGAGATGATTAAACTTATACTGATTAATGCTAAAATGAATTTCATATTACTTCCCTAAAGCTTTTAAAATTTGTTTGTACCTTTTAATTCCAGGAGTTTCTTTAACCTGATCATCCAGTTTTTCTAAAAGTTTCTTAGTTTCTTTATCTACCTGGGCTGGAACATCTATTAATAGTCTTATATATAAATTGCCATGCTTTTTTCCATCAAGCGACGGCATACCTTTTCCTTTTAATCTAAGGTTCACACCGCTACTCGTCCCCGGGGGAACCTGTACTTGAGCAGCACCTGTTAGAGTGGGAACTTTTAAAGTATCACCCAAAACGGCTTGTTTAAAACTAATTGGCAAATCATAGTAAATATCTATGCCATCCAACTGAAAAAGATCGTGTTTTTGCATTTGGATAACCACGTAAAGATCCCCAGCTTGTCCTCCGGGGCTTGAATCGCCTTCGCCTCTTAATTTTAATCTTTGTCCAGACTTAACACCAGCGGGAACAGAGACTTCTAGTTTAGTTGTCTCTTCTTTGCCGTTTCGTCTTCTTAAAAAACGAATGGTTTTCTTTGCACCACTGGCAACTTCTTCTATGCTGATGTGAAGATTGTATCTAAGGTCTGTACCTTTGGATTTTCTAGAATTTTTAGAAAAGATATCACCAAAAATTTCTGTGAATAAATTTTGAAAGCTCTCAGTGGTTCTTTCTTGATATTCTTGGTGCAGATTTGACTTAAAGCCAGGATTGGCTCCGCTTTTACCAAAATAGTCATAAGAGGCCCTTTTTTCAGGGTCTCTTAACACATCATAGGCCTCACTAACTTCTTTGAACTTCTCTTCAGCGCTAGGATCATCTGGGTTTTTATCAGGATGATATTGAAGAGCTAATTTTCGATACGCCTTTTTTAGCTGAGACTCGTCAGCATCTTTCGGTACACCTAGAATTTCATAGTAGTTTTTCAACGAAGCCTACTCCTAAAAAGTTAGGCTTCATTATCCTCTGAGCTAGGCGTTTTTGCAATGATCACCTGGGCTGGGCGTAAAATTCTATCATGAAGTTTGTAACCTCTTTTGAATACGCGTAAAACATGACCATCTTCAACCTCAGAAGATTCTTCAGCACCTAATGCCTCGTGAATTTGAGGATCAAAAGCTTTACCCATGACCTCGATTTCTTTAACTCCTGCTGTTTCAAGACTGCTACCCATTTCAGCACGAATCATTTTTACGCCTTCATGGAAGCTTTGTAAGTTTTCAGGATTAACTTCTGTCATCAATGCTAGATCAAAATTATCTAAAACAGCGATAATCTGGCGTAATACACCTTCAGAACCATATTTTTTCCAAGAAGATCTTTCTTCGATCATTTTTTTTCTGTAGTTATCAAAGTCGGCACGAAGATATAGATAATCGTTCTTTGCCTTAGTAAGCTCTTCACGTAAAGACTCAATCTCACTCACTTCCGAGGAGCCAGCATCAAGTTCTTCGTTTTGGTTTTGTTCTTCTGCCTGCTCTTCTACAACTTCAGATTCTAGGGCTTGTTTTTCATTCTCTTCTGTAATTTCGCTCATTTACTACTCCAATTCTCTAGACCAAGCTAATATGGCGCCATTTAAGAAAATGTCAATCCATAGGCAGCTCAAAAATACAAAAGAACCTATTGTTTATTCTCTAGCGAGGAATTGAACTGTTTTTTAGTATTATATCCTGTCAAAATTGAAACAGGAAACTAAGCCGCCAGCTATCTCAGAAAACTACATATAATTATCAAAAATATTAATAATTATAGACACTTCCAAGTGCTAAATAAAATTTCTGTTATAAAATTGGAAAAACTTTTGTGCAAAGAGTTTTAGCCATATTATTTATTCTTTTATTCAAAAGGAGATACTTATCTATTTGGATATAAAGAGCTTTTCTAGAACAAAGTTCAGCATTCGTTTGCCTTTTTTAGTAAGAGAAATATTCTCATCTCTCAGAAGGTACTTTTGCTCAACCATAGAATTAGCCATTAAAATCCACTCATTTTGTTTCTCTTTATCCAGGCTTTCCATAAGTTTCTTTTCTGAAAAGCCTTCCTTTAAGCGCAAACCAGTATGAACAAAATCATTGAGATGATCTATTTTCGTGAGTTTTTCAAATCGCTCAGGGGACTGATCACTTACCTTCATTTTTGGCTTTAATACTTCTAGAGATTTTTCCCATGCGTTTGTGGTGTTGGGATTCCAAAAACGAAACTTATCATCATTGTGCTCAATGAAAGAATGAGCACTCATGCCAATGCCTAAATATTGACCACCTAGCCAGGTGTGGTAGTTATGCTTGCTCTCAAAGTTTTTTAGAGCATGATTGGAAATTTCGTATTGGTTGAAGCCATAAGAATCCAATTTGTCCTCGATAAAATCAAACATCTCTAACTCAGTGTCTTCGTCTGGTCGGTTTAAATTTAAAGAGTGCCTTTGGGGAATGGTTAAATAGTAAGTACTAATATGTTTTGGTGAAAAACTATTTAAAGTAGCAAGGTCTAGGGCCAGATCTTTCATGCTTTGACCAGGAAGAGAAAAGAGTAGGTCGAAGCTATAATTCAGCTTGTGTTTGTTTAATAAATCTAGAGTTTTAACCGTATCTTGGGCGCTATGTTTACGACCTATCTTGTTTAGTATGTTGTCATTAAAACTCTGAGCGCCAACGCTAAAGCGATTTACTCCCATCTGAAGATATTCTCCAAGACTTTCTTCGCTAATTGTACCGGGGTTTATTTCAAGAGTTATTTCTACATCTTCTAAAAAATAAAAACCGTACTTCTCAAATTCCTTTATGAGGCTTAGAATGTATTTAGGTTGAACTAAACTAGGAGTTCCGCCACCGAAGTAAAGACTTCTTACATTTTTGTCTGCAGCCCAATTACTTTTTAAGGCGATTTCTTTTTTTAATAGTTCAATGTAATTGTGATGATTTTCCTGCTGATTGATTTCAGTAGAAAAATCGCAGTACGGGCACTGCTGAATGCAAAATGGAATATGAACGTAAAGTCCGATGGCCATGGGAGAAAACTATCTGATGTATAAGAAATATCAACTAAGCAATGGAATGAATGTAATTTTAGCACAAAGCAAAAAATCTCCGGTGGTTTCAGCTCAGGTTTGGGTAAGAAACGGCAGTGCTGATGAGCAAAAAGGGGAAGAGGGCGTTTCGCATTTTATTGAGCATTTGCTTTTTAAAGGAACTGACAAATATGGAGTCGGTGAAATTGCTAACCGAGTAGAGGCGGCCGGTGGACAACTCAATGCCTACACATCTTTTGATCAAACCGTTTATTATATGACTCTATCTAAAGACTATATGGCAGAGGCAGTAGATATGTTAAGTGAAATGCTTTGCCACCCTCGCTTCGATAAAGAAGAAATTGATAATGAGAGAGAGGTTGTCATTGAAGAAATTAAAAGAGGAATGGATAGTCCGGGAAGAGTTGCCTCTAGAACATTGTTTGAAACTTCTTATAAAAAACACCCTTATCGTCGCCCTGTAATCGGTTATGAAAAAGTAGTAAAGAATATTAGTCCGAAAAAAATCCAAACCTTCTTTAAAGAAAGATACTCCACTAAAAATATGTTCTTTTTGTTGTCGGGCGATTTCGAAGACAAAGAAGCTAAGAAGGTGATTGAAGAAAAATTTGGTAAAGTTAAGGCCAGCAAGGTTCCTAAAAGAGTTCGACCAAAAGAGGAAAAACAAGAGAAGCCACGAATTAAGGTTCAAAGTGCAGATTTTGAAAACACCTTCTGTTTTGTATCTTGGCCGATTCCACACGTAAAACATAAAGACGTTCCTGCATTAGACATTTTAAGCATGATTTTGTCTTACTCAGATAGTTCAATTTTAACCAGAAAAATGAGGAACGAAAAACGTGCAGCAAATAGTATAAGCTGTAGTACATTTACACCAAACGGCCCAGGGATTTTGACCATTAAATCGTCTTTGTCAAAGGAGCAGATTCCGGCCTATTACGAAGAGCTATTGGCTTCCATGCTTGAAGCAAAAGAAGAGATGTTTTCGCCAGAAGAGATCGCTAGTTCCGTGAGTACATTAGAGTCATTAGAGTTTTATTCTATGGAAACTGTTGATGGAATGGCTAATAAGTTTGGAACCTATGAATTTCTTTTAAACGACCCAGGTGCCTTTAAAGAGTATTTTAAAGAAATCAGAAAGGTGACACCGGAAGATTTAATTCGTGTTTTTAAGAAGTATTTAAAGCCTGAGAAAATATCAATAGGTATCACAAGTAACTATGAAGAAAAAACTTTAAAATCACTTTCCCGAAAATTTATAAAAAACTACGAAGCAGTTTACAAAGAGATTGCAAAGGTAAAGGTTAAAAAGCCAAAGAGAATTGGCAAACTACCTAGCTTTAAAGCGGATAAAAGTGAAAAGAAAGCAGTAAAGCTAAATATTGCGAAAGGTGTGGATCTAATTTATTTGGAGACTTACGAAACACCAACAATAAGTTTAGACATTGCAATCGAGGGTGGCTTAATTAGTGAAAACCAAGATAATAATGGTGTTTTTAATTTAATCGGCGATTGTTTTTTAAGTGGCAACCAAAGAATGTCGGAGCAAGAGTTAGCATCGGTTCTACACAAAGAAAACATTCATATGGGAGCTTTTTCAGGAAGGAATACCTACGGCGTAAACCTAAGCTGCCTCAGTCATAAGTTTGCAAATGCCCTAGATATTATGACTGAACAGCTACGAGAGCCAAAGTTTGAAGAGCAAGCCATCCAAAGGGAACTGTCTCTTTCGAAAAACTATTTGAGTACACAAAATGATCGACCTGCACAAATTGCACACTCGGCATTAATGGCAAAAATGTTCAAAGGACATCCTTATGCAATGGACGTAATTGGTACTGAGAAAAGCTTGCAAAAACTCACCAGAGAAATGTGCATTCAAATGCATGCAGAATCTTTGTTAAAAAGAAAGATCGTTATTTCCTGTGTCGGGGCTATTGATCCTAAACTCTTAGTGTCAAAATTTAAAGAGTTTTTCAAGTCCATCAAAAGGGATTACCAAGCAAAGGACTTTGCTGTTAAGGATTTAAAAATTGATAAAACGCAAAGGATAGAAAGTAGTTTGCCTAAAGAGCAAAGCCATGTTTTTTATACTTTTAAGGGATTGTCGTACACAGATAGTGATAGATATGTCTTGCGAGTTATGGAGTCTATTTTATCAGGGCAAGGCGGGCGACTGTTTATGAATTTGCGTGACAGAGCATCTTTGGCATATACCGTAAGCCCGATGCGTTTTGAAGGTTTAGGAGCAGGCTATTTCGGAGCCTATATTGGTTGTTCCCCTGAAAAGTCAGAAAAGGCAATTTCAATGATGAAAGACGAGTTTGATCAATTGATGAATGAGCTTGTTTCAGAAGAAGAACTAGTGAATGCAAAACAAAACCTCATAGGTAAGATCGACATTCAATCACAGAGAAACTCATCCATCGCGAACCGAATGTTGTTTGATGAAATGTACGGAATGGGATTTGATGAGCGTTTAAAAATGCGTAAAAAAATCAATTCTGTCACTCGTTCTGAAATACAAGCATTGGCGAAAAAAATATTCTCAGAAAAACATCTAATTAGTATTGTGCATGGACAAGCTAGCAAAAATTAAAATTAGTGATTAAAAGCCCTGATGAAACGCGGGGCTTATTTAAACTCAGTAAGAATAAATAAATTTGTTTCAACTTGAGACAATAGAGCGCTATTTATTTAATAAAATAGTCCAGATTACCAACAAATCTAAGTATTTACACCTATTTGCCGATATAATATTAAGAGGGAGTTCTATGAGTTCAATTTTTGTAGAGCCTCAGCAGTTTTTCTTAGATACTGTCGGTGAGGCGATCGACCAGAGGAAAGTTGAAGATATTCCGCTACTCAAATCATACTTGGCGGATTTGTTACTGCATTTCATTCACGCAGACAATCTATACAATGAAGAATCGGCTTCAGGAAAAAAGGCACAGCCAACTTTGGCCGAGCTTTATTTTAAAGCTATGAATGCTCCAGGTGAAGAAAGAATTAGTTTGTTAAAAAAACTGGGAGATACTTCGCTCTATGTTAGTGGTGTTTTTGGAGAGTCGCTTCAGAGAAAGCTGGTGGATGTGGATTATTACGCAAACATGGGTGGCGCAGCTTATATGAGTTTGGCTGATAGTACTGAAGAGCTTTCTTATAGAGACCTTTATCAGTTTATTAGCAAAAAATTTATCGAACTAATGGAAGTTCTTACAGTGATATCCCAAAAAACGCTCATCCAAAACAATCAAAATTTATTGCGACTTTATGAAACTTATATTCAAACCGGGTCAGAGCTAGCGAAAGAGCATTTATTAGAAAAAGGCTTAATTCACCTACCGCCTCGGGGTAAAAAAAGCTATAGTCAGTAGCTAATAAGAGGTGAGCTAATGTTTAATATGGGTTTTTTAGAGATGCTAGCAATCGGCGTGATTGCCTTGGTAGTGATTGGCCCAAAACAATTACCACATGTTGCAAAGGTTATTGGTAGAATGATGGGAGAGTTTCGTCGTGCTACAAGTGATTTCCATCGTGAAATTTATCGTGCCGAAGAAAGCTTTCACACAGAAATGAATCAAGTTAAAGAGAGTGTTCAGTTTAAAATGGACGAACCTAATGAAAAGGCGAGTGCTCCACAAAGTATCAAAGAGAATCAGAAAGATGAAGAAATGATAAGTAAAGAAGACACTAGTCACTCAAGGCATCATCGCGCTGATTTGTACCCACAAGACTCTTATGTAAAATCGGAATATCAAGAACACATTAGTCATGAAGACGATCATCATTTGCACGCCAATGGAGATGAGGCAGACCTTCCTTATGAGCTTGCCTTAAAACAGCAGAAAAAAGAAGCCGAGCTTGCAAAGGCTACTGCAGATGACAAAAAAGAGGAAGACAAAGCTTAGTGGAAAATCAAGATTCAATGACCGGTCATCTAGAGGAGCTTCGCACGCGATTGTTAAAAAGTATTTTAGCAATAGGCTTGATTTTCTTGGCGTGCTTTTTTGGTTTTTCTGAAAAAATATTAGATTTTGCCAGAGCCCCAATTGTTCCTTATTTGCCAACAGGGGGCTTAGTGTTTACAGCACCGATGGACAAATTCATGGCTCACGTAAAGGTTAGTTTGTTGGCCTCAGTGATTCTTGGTTCTCCTATTTGGCTTTATCAATTGTGGAAATTTATTGCTCCCGGTTTATACCAAAACGAAAGAAAGTTTTCTGTTCTCTTTATTAGCTTTGGTACTTTCTTATTTTTGCTGGGATCAAGCTTTGTGTATTTTGTCGTTTATCCAATGGCCTTTAAATTTTTGTTGCAGTTTGGTGGCATGACCGACGCTCCCATGATCACTATTTCTGAATACCTATCCTTTTTTATTCTAACGACCATGGTGTTTGGAATTATGTTTGAACTACCATTGGTACTTACTATTTTGGGAGTAATGGGTTTAGTGACTCAAGACTTTCTAAAAGCGCAAAGAAGATACGCCTTAGTGATACTGTCTGTTGTTTCAGCAATGGTAACACCGCCCGACATTATATCAATGTTATGCATGTTATTGCCTTTGAGTTTGCTATATGAAAGCTCGGTAATATTAGTTGGTGTTTTTGGTAAAAAAGAAGAAAATACCGCAGTAAAATCAAATACATAGAATATAGATGCGTTGCATCTCAAATGACCTAAAAAGCCTGCCATTTGCTCTTAAAACTGGGTAGATTAAGCCTTAGCTCAAATACTTAAGTTTTCGCTTCGAGATATATTTGAATCTCGTTCGAGAGGAGACCTATGGAAACGGAAAACTACGTAGAAATTAAGCTACGCGAATTGGAAGAAAAAAATGAGAAGGCTTATCAAGGCGGAGGCGCGGATAAGCAAGCAAAGTTCGAAGCTGGCGGTCGCTTAACGGCAAGAAAAAGATTAGATGTATTATTGGATCCAGGCTCTTTTGTTGAGTTGGATCGTTTTGTTGTTCATAAATCTACTAACTTTGGAATGGATAAATCCCACATCCCAGGTGATGGTGTGGTTACTGGATATGGAAGAATCAACGGACGCTTGGTCTATGTCTATGCTCAAGACTTTACGGTTTATGGAGGAAGTCTATCAGCAACTCATGCACAAAAAATCTGTAAGGTGCAAGAACTAGCTATGCAAAACGGCGCACCTATTGTTGGTTTAAATGATTCAGGTGGAGCAAGAATTCAAGAAGGTGTAGAGGCCTTAGGTGGTTTTGCCAAAATATTTAAAAATAACACTAAAAGCTCAGGCTATGTTCCACAGATTAGTGCGATCATGGGACCTTGTGCTGGTGGGGCAGTTTATAGCCCTAGTATCACTGACTTTGTTTTTATGGTTAAAGACACGAGTTATATGTTTGTAACAGGACCAGATGTAATCCGAACGGTTACTCACGAGAAAGTTACGAAAGAAGAATTAGGTGGAGCAAGTACTCATGGCCAAAAATCAGGGATTGCTCATTTTACTGCTGAGGATGATAAACATTGCTTATTATTGATTCGTGAGCTTTTAAGCTTTCTTCCTTCTAATAATTTGGATGATGCGCCAATTCTACCTAGTACCGATCCAGCAGAGAGACCGAATGAGATTTTAAATAATTTAATTCCAGACAGTCCTAAAAAACCATACGACATAAAGGTATTGATTAAAGAGATAGTGGATGAAGGATATTTCTTAGAGCAACACTCTCACTACGCTAAAAATATAGTTACTGGCTTTGCACGAATGAATGGTAGAGCGGTTGGAATTATTGCTAACCAACCTTTGGTGTTGGCAGGGTGTTTAAATATTGAAGCTAGCCGCAAAGGCGCAAGATTCGTAAGATTTTGTGATGCTTTTAACATTCCAATTTTGTCTTTGGTAGATGTACCAGGTTTCCTTCCAGGTTCCGATCAGGAGTACAACGGGATCATCAACCACGGCGCAAAACTTTTGTATGCTTATTCTGAAGCTACGGTACCAGTGGTAACTTTAATTACAAGAAAGGCATATGGTGGAGCTTATATCGTTATGGCTTCTAAAATGATTGGTGCAGATGTGAATTTGGCTTATCCAACGGCAGAGATTGCAGTTATGGGCGCTGAAGGTGCGGTTAACATTATATTCCGTCGTGATATTAACGAGGCCAATGATCCTGAAAGTACTCGCGTTGAGTTAACCAAAAATTACGAAGAGAAGTTTAACAATCCTTACCGTGCTGCGGAACTAGGATTGATTGATGAAGTCATTGAGCCTGCCATCACAAGAAAACGAATCATCGAATCTTTTGAAATGCTTGCGAACAAACGTGTTCCAGCGGTTAAAAAGAAGCACGGAAACATTCCACTTTAGGGAGTCATTATGTTTAAAAAAATCTTGATTGCCAACCGAGGTGAAATTGCAATTCGAGTTATCCGTGCTTGTCGCGATATGGGTATTCGTAGCGTGAGTGTTTTCAGTGAAGCAGATAGAAACTCTTTGCATGTTTTACTTTCTGACGAGGCTTATCCGATTGGACCGGCTCCTAGTAACGAAAGTTACTTAAACGTAGATAAAATTTTATCCGTTGCCAAGAGAGCTGGTGCGGACGCCATTCACCCTGGCTATGGTTTTTTAAGTGAAAACCCAAATTTTGTTAGAAGGGTAGAAGAAGAAGGTCTCACATTTATCGGGCCGAAACCAGAATCCATGGAAGTCATGGGAGATAAAATTTCGGCCAAGGAGCAAATGAAAAAATCAGGAGTTCCTATTGTTCCCGGTAGTGATGGTGCTATTGAGACGGTGGAGGAGTTGAAGAAAGTTGCAAAGGAAGTTGGCTTTCCTCTTTTGATTAAAGCGAGCTCTGGTGGTGGCGGAAAAGGTATGCGTTATGTTGCCGAAGAGTCTCAGTTAGAGAGTAACTATAATATGGCACGAAGTGAGGCGAAAAAGTTTTTCGCTTCTGATGATGTATATATTGAGAGATTTGTTCAGTCGCCAAAGCATATTGAAATACAAATATTTGGGGATAGCCATGGAAACACCATTCATCTTTTTGAAAGAGAATGTTCTATGCAGCGTCGTCACCAAAAGGTGCTTGAAGAGTGTCCTAGCCCTGCGCTTGATGAAGAATCTCGTAGAAAGATGGGAGAAGTTGCAGTTAAAGCGGCTAGAAGCATTAACTATCTAGGTGCTGGTACGATTGAGTTTATTTTCGATTCCATTACCAAAGAATTTTTCTTCATGGAGATGAACACAAGATTGCAAGTTGAGCATCCGGTAACCGAAATGTGTACAGGGGTTGATCTTGTTCAAGAACAAATTCGTGTAGCAGCGGGTTTGCCATTAAGTGTGAAGCAAGAAGATTTAAAGTTAAATGGCCATGCCATTGAAGCGCGTATATGTGCAGAAGATCCAGCAACCTTTGCACCAAGCCCAGGTTTAATTCGCCGTTGTCGTAACCCACAAGGTTCGTTCATTCGTTTAGACAGTAGCGCTTTCCCTGGTTATGAAGTACCAATCTATTATGATCCGATGGTTGCAAAATTGATTGTTTGGGGACGTAACCGAGATGAAGCAATTCAAAGAATGGACAGAGCCCTCGCTGAATTTTCTTTGACGGGTATTAAGACGAACATCGTTTTACACAAAAGTCTAATTCATGAAGAGGCTTTTCGATCTGGTGAATATACGACTCAGTTTATTGATAACGACTTCTCTGGCTCCTCTGACAATTTATTTAAATTTGTAGATGACCGAGTGTTTTTAATTTCTTTAGCTGTCGAAGCATATAAAAATTTAAAACCAAAATCGACCGCAGACCATAACATTTATAGTCGCTGGAAAGATATTGGCAGACAGGAGGGACAACGCTAATGTTTTTCGAAGCAGAACTCCGTGGAATAAAATACAGAATCAATGTGAACGAAACTCCAAGTAGCTGGAAGGTTACTCTTCAAGCAAATGGTGAGAGACCAGAGTTACACGTAATTTCTAAAGAGGATTATAAAGAGTTAGATGGAGCTATCAGCTTTTTGTTTGAAGGTGATAGTTATATGGTTGATGTGGTAGGAAACGGCATCAGCTATACAGTTTATACCAGAGGTTCTTATCGTGATATTCCAATTTATAATGATGAAATGTTACTACATGAAAGCCTAAAAGCAGGGGATAGTCTTGGTGGACCAAACCAACTTGCTGCGGGGATGCCTGGTAAGATTGTGAAAATCATGGTGGAAGAAGGTCAAAGGCTAAAGCAGGATCAGCCGATTCTGATTATGGAAGCGATGAAGATGGAAAATGAAATCCGCGCACCAAGAGAAATTGTTGTGGATCAAATTAAAGTTGCCATTGATGATAATGTGGAAACCGGTAGTGTTATGGTTACTTTTAAACACTAAGGCCTGCAAGCCAAGATGAGTTCAATGCAATTCTTTGAACGCTTAAATTTAAAAAAATAAAAAACCCAGTTCTTAAGGACTGGGTTTTTGTTATTTACCATTTTCTCGTGAAACAGCTTAACTAGTTAGTGTTTACTAAGAACTAAGTGCTAATAGCCCATATAATTTAAAGCACTTTTAACGTTTACAGTTCCCCTTGTGCGAACTTGAATCTGAGAGTTATCCACAGATTTTTCGATTACATCTTTTAACTCTGCATAGCTAGCAGAAGGTTTCACAGATTTTAATATAGCAGCCATCCCAGCTACCAGAGGAGTTGCCATCGAAGTTCCACTTAAAGTTTTCACTCCAGAATTAGGTGCCAAACTATAAATGTCTTCTCCTGGAGCCCCAACATCTACAGTGGACAGGCCGTAATTAGAAAACCATGCTAATGCGCCAATGTCTGAGGTGGCAGCGACACTTAAAATATTATTTGCAATGAAAGCACCAGGGTACTCAGGGTAGTTGTCAGCGTTATTGGAACTATTCCCACTGGCAGCGACGAAAAGCACACCTTTACTTTCAACTTCAGCTATTTTTTCATATAGAGTTCCAGAACAAACGCTAGCACCCCAACTTGCGTTAATGATACTCGCTCCTTGATCAGCAGCATAGCCAACAGCTTTAATTGCATCAGCTAAATCTCCTGATCCAGTAGAGCTCATAAATCGAATCGGTAATATTTTAACTCCAGGCGCTATTCCATAAACACCATTAGTGCCAGAAAGAGGATTGCCTGGGGAGCTTTGATGAAGACCAGCTATGATACCAGCCACATGAGTTCCGTGGCCATTGGGATCGGTCACGTTTCCTGACTCATTGAAAAAGTCAAAGCCTTGATAATCATCCACATATCCATTTCTATCATCATCGATACCATTATTAGGGATTTCTGCATTGTTTGTATAAATCTGACCATCTAAATCGGGATGGGAAATATCCACACCACTGTCGATGACTGCAACTAGTACGCCTTGTCCTTTATAGTTATTATCCCAAGCATAATGGCTGTTAACATCATCATGATGCCAATTTGGTGCGGCGGAAGAGTTGCTGTTTACGATTTCGGTTTTAATTTCGTAATTATAATCAACGCGCTTTAATTGCTCCAAATTTGGTTCGACAAAATCACGAATCATTTGTTCTCGGTCTACACCATTTTCCCTGGTGACACTTCCGTCTTCCCATACCGCAACAAACTCACCTTCGATTCGGAGACCTTCACAAGAACTCGGTAGGCCAGGGGAGTCCGTACTTTTTTCTGGAAAAACAGACTCCGAAGACTTCCCGTTTGAACAGGCTGCTAAAAATAAAAAATTGGCAATAAATAAAAGGCGTAACCCATCACTCATAGATTCTCCCATCCTTGGAGACAAACGTCTTCATGACGTCATATTTCTATTCTATGTTGAGTCGCTATTTACCGCGAGTCTAGAATTAACAATTAACCGAAAAAAACCTGCTAAACTACTGTTTTGTATACTTAAAAAAGAAACTGCTTAGGTCTAGTTTAGGAAAAATATACCTTATTTGTGAGTTTTCTACAGTGCTTCTAGTAGTGAAAATTATGGCCCGTATAAAGGCTGTTATAGAGGCTTAAAAAAATACAGGAGGAGTGAAGATGATTAAAATTTTTGAACACAGAGGGATGCATGTTTTTTTGGATTCAAATAGCTTTGATGAAATTCGCGTGATCGCAAAATACAGGAGAAGAGAAAGCGTGGGTTTAATCGACATTGAGCAAGGCGAATTCTCTGGCCTACATCTGCAATTTAATTTAGAAGGTAAAGATCCACTGCCGGCAAGACAGTTGTTGGAATTTGAAGATATGTTGTCTATCTATTCAGAGGATATCGTAGCGCTCTGGAACCGATTGGTGCAACAAAGCGCTAGCATGAAACGGGTGTCTTAAATTTTTTGAACAAAATCGGTGATAGTGTTCTTGAAAACTTCTTCAACCTTTTTAGCGGTTTCTGTAACTTCGTCATGACTTAGGTTTGTCGCAGAAATACCTGCCGCCAGATTGGTTAAACAACTAAGGGTAGCTACACGCATACCTAAGTGATTGGCTGCGATTACTTCAGGAACAGTACTCATCCCCACTGCTGACCCGCCGATTATTTTAAGGTAACGAATTTCAGCTGGAGTTTCATAAGTTGGACCACTAACGGCACAATAAACACCTTTATTATAGGTAGCACCAGATGCTTTTAATGAATCTTCAAGTATCTTGTTAAGCTCTGGATCATAGGCATTTGTCATGTCTGGAAAACGTGGCCCAAGCTTTTGAATATTTGGTCCTTTCAATGGATTATCGCCCATCAAATTTATATGATCTTCAATGATTAAAAAGCTTCCGGCTGGGTTTTCAGCATAGAGGCTACCCGCTGCATTGGTTAGAACTAATTTTTCGATACCTAACATCGATAAGCAGCGAACGGGAAAAGCAACTTGGCTCATGCTATGCCCTTCGTAATAATGAATTCGACCCTGCAACACCGCAAGTTCAACACCGCCAATTTTACCGATGACAAGATGTCCACCGTGACCTTCAACGCTTGGGGGAACAAAGTTGGGTAGCTCACCAAATGGGATTTTTACTTCAACGTCCATCGCATCGACAAAGGACCCAAGGCCTGAGCCTAGAACTAATCCAATTTTAGGCTTTGTGGTGGTTTTGGAACGAATAAAATCGATACTTTCTTGTAACTGTTCTAACAACATAATTCCCCCTTATAGAACAAGCTCTTTAATGAGTTCTGGAGCTTGTATAGGATGTTCACCAATTTCAAAGCAGCTTTCAAGCATTTCCATGGCCTCGGCGTATTTTTCCTTATTTTCTGCAAAAAGAGAGAACACAGGCTCATTTTCTTTTACTTGATCCCCAATTTTTTTCTCTACATAAATTCCAGAGAGGTAATCAATATTATCACTAACTACTTTTCTGCCAGCTCCAATAATAATACCTGCAAGGCCGATTTTTTCAGTATCAAAGGATTGCATATAACCGGTCTTTTTTGCTAAGACCTGTTTTTCATAAATTGGTTTTTCTATATTTAAACTACCACCTTGCGCTTCTACTAATTGCAAAAACTTTTTCCATGCTGAGCCGTCTTCGAGAGCGGTTTCAGCAAGCTTTCGAGCTTCATTTAAATCAATGTTTTTACCAATTGAAATCATATGGGTGGCAAGTACTAAGCTTAGTTCTCTGCAATCGGAGTAGAGCTCTTTACTTTCATCCGTGTTTTTTAAAATTTCCATGCACTCATAGATTTCATTGGCGTTTCCTACGTGTCGTCCTAAAACTTGGTTCATGTCAGTAATGATGGCATGTACTTTACAAGAGCGTTGTTCGCCAATTTCTTTGAGGGAAACAGCAAGTTCCTTGGCATCTTCACTGGTCTTCATAAAAGCACCACTTCCAACCTTTACATCAAGAACAAGGCCATTAATTCCTTCGGCAAGTTTTTTACTCATGATGCTAGCACAGATCAAGGGAATGGATTCCACTGTGGCAGTAACATCTCTAAGAGAATAGATCCTTTTATCAGCCGGGCAGATTTCTTCTGTTTGTCCCATGATAGAATAACCAATGTTTTCTACATTCGATTGAAACTCTGCTTTAGAGATTCGAGTATTGAAGCCTTTGATAGAATCGAGTTTATCTAATGTGCCTCCAGTATGTCCCAAGCCTCGTCCAGCAATCATTGGCACTCTCACTCCACAAGCGGCAACAATCGGCGCTAATATCATAGTGGCTTTATCGCCAACTCCACCAGTCGAGTGTTTATCCACTTTAAGTTCTTGAAGATTAGAAAAATCAAACTGGTAACCGCTATCTAACATCGCTTTTGTTAAGGCGGCGGCTTCGGATTTATTAAGGCCATTTAATAAACTAGCCATTAACCATGCTGACATCTGGTAATCAGGAATTTCATCTTTCAAATAAGATTGAATGAAATGAGTTACTTCTTCCGGTTTATGAGTTTTTTTATCTCTCTTGTCTTTGATAAATTCTCTAGCTAACTTTTCCATGGCTTAGTAGTTTCCTTGTTCTGAGTTTGTTTGCTTTGATGCGCCTATGATTTGTAAACTAGCGCTACATCCTAAGCGACTAGCTCCAGCAGTGATCATTATTTCCGCGTCTTCTTTTGTGCGAATTCCACCGGAGGCTTTAACTCCAAAGTTTTTACCAACAACTTTTCGCATTAGTTCGATGTCTTCTTTGGTTGCGCCAGTCGGTGCGAATCCGGTCGAGGTCTTTACGAAGTCCGCACCAGCAGCACGAACAATAATACATGAAAGAATAATTTCTTCTTTGGTCAGGTAAGAAGTTTCTAAAATTACTTTTAATGTTTTACCACTACAAACCTGCTTAATGGTTTCAATCTCTTTAAAAACTAAGTCGTATTTTTTAGACTTCAATGCAGAAACATTGAGAACCATGTCGATTTCATCCGCACCAATTTCAATGGCGTTACGAGCTTCGAAAGTTTTACTTGCTGAGGTTTGTGTTCCTAATGGAAAACCAACAACGGTACAAATTTTTACATCACTTTCTCTTAGTTCTTTTTTTGCGATAGGAATGTGACTAGGAGGAATACATACACTAAACAAACGATGCTCGCGGGCTTCCTTACAAAGTGAGATTACATCCTCGGTTAAAACATTTGGCTTTAATAAAGTATGGTCAATCATACTGGCAATATGCGTTGGTTTAGCAGCCTTATGCTTAGAGTCTTCGGGCTGCGCAAGGTAGCGCTTTTGAATCAATGGACTCAAGAGGTTTAATTCCTTTTCAAAATCACTCGTGCTCATAACTATTATCTCCATTAAAGCTTTGTAATCTTAGGGATATTCCTTATAAACTATCGTAGGAGAAAGTCAAAAACATGGCGTTAAAAAGGTTTATTATAGAGGGAAAGGTTCAGGGCGTTGGTTGTCGTGTCGGGATTGAAACTTACTGTAAACAAGCTGAGCTTACTGGCTTTGTAAGAAACTTAAATTCTGGTAGGGTGGAGTGTCAGGTCGATGTAAAGGAGGATGAAATTCAGTCTTTCGTCGAGTTTTTAAGCTCCGGTCCGTCCTATTCTCGGGTAGATCGGCTTATGGAAGTTGCACCAAAAGAGACAGAAATCTATAATGATTTCAGGATACTAGCGGATGGAAATGATGAAGATTAATTGGAAAAAACTTGTAATGATAATTCTTTGTGTGCAACTCAGTTGTTTACCTGGCTTTGCACAGCAAAACCAAAACGGTATCGAGCCTTCAGGAACTAGAAAGCAAATTGCTGGAATCGTTTTTTCGGGCTTAGCCGGAGCTGTTTTGGGATTAAGTACTTTAAGTTTTTATGGTCGACCGCAGGATCGTTTATCAAACATTGCTGTTGGTTTCGCACTTGGTATAATTGCGGGCTCTGTATTTATAACCTATGGCGCAACCACCAACCCAGATAAGTTTTATGGAAGAGAACTAAGTGCTGCTTATGACAATGAGAAACTTTTGTTTTCTGATTTAGAAATGAGAGCGATGCAAATGCAAAAAACGCCCAAGCTAGAGCTGAGCGTTCCATTGTTAAACTATCAATTTTAATCTATCCGTTTTTCTTCAAACGATTTGCAATACTACTTAGACCCAATTTCTTGTCGTCAGCTGAAATGGTAGGTTTGTTCAATGGATCTGGTCGAGAAGGTGCCTCAGGGGTTTCTTCTTTTTTACCTAAAAATGCATTCCCAGTTTCTAAAGAAATTTTTCCACTTCTAACTAAGTCTCTGATGTTATTTTCAAAGGTAATCATTCCTTTTCCAGAACTCGTTTGCATAATGGAAGGAATTTGGAAAGTTTTTCCCTCACGAATCAAGTTACCCACAGCGTGTGTATTTACTAATATTTCAATGGCAGCACATCTACCTTTACCATCTGCAGTAGGTAGTAAGCCCTGCGCAACCACGGCTTTTAAACTCTCTGAAAGCATCACACGAATTTGCGCTTGTTGCTCTTGTGGAAACACATCGATAATACGATCCACAGTCTTTGCTGCATTGTTGGTGTGAAGAGTTCCAAAAACTAGGTGACCAGTTTCTGCTGCGGTCATTGCCAAAGAGATGGTTTCAAGGTCACGCATCTCACCAACTAAAATAATGTCAGGATCTTCACGAAGTGCCGCCTTAAGGGCATTGGCAAAAGACTTGGTGTGTGATCCTACTTCCCTTTGGTTTACTAGGGATTTTTGGTTTTCATGCACAAATTCCACAGGGTCTTCCACAGTCAATATGTGGGCAGATTCATTTTTGTTAATATAGTCAATCATGGCTGCTAGTGTTGTTGATTTACCGGAACCAGTTGGTCCTGTAACAACGATTAGGCCTTTATGTTCTTTTGTAAGATTTAAAATTTGCGGAGGAAGACCGAGTTTTTCAGCGCTTAAAATTTCAACGGGAATTGTTCTAAAAACCGCTCCAAGCCCTTTTCGTTGCATAAAAATATTCACACGAAAGCGGCCTACTCCTTCAAGAGAGTAAGCACAATCTAATTCCCAATCGCGAACGAATTCCTTTTTCTGTTTTTCCGTTAAAATTTCAAATAATAGGGATTGAGTTTCTTGCGGTGTTAGAATGCTATCACCAAGTGGAGTCATTTTTCCATGGAGACGCAATAGTGGTTTTGCACCTGTTGTTAAGTGTAAATCCGATGCACCTAACTCTACCATTTTTTGAAATAATTGATCAATTTTAGCCATGCGGAACCCTTTTCCTAGGTCTTATATCCATATTCGTTTACAGTCACTTTATCGGCTAAAAGCCTCTTCTATTGAGTGTTAAATTATAGTTAATCCTTTTATTGCCGTTAAACTTTGAAAATAGTAAAAAGGTCGAGTCGAGGTAAACAGTGAAATCAAAATTATTAGTCAGCGTGAGACCGATTGCAACAAGAGTTGCCTATGTAGAAAACGGTGAACTTCGGGACTTTCGTGTAGAGAAAAAGGGTGAACATAAATCTTTGGTTGGTTCCGTTTTTAAGGGACGAGTATCAAGAGTTCTTCCTGGAATGCAGGCCGCTTTTGTTGAAATCGGTTTGGATCGAGCTGGCTTTCTATATGTTGGTGACGTTCGCGTGGATATTGACAGTGGAACTCCTGTTATTGTCACCGAAGAAAATGAAGAAAGTAAGCAATACGAAAAAACCGAACTAGAAGAAAAAACTCCTATTCAAGATTTGTTAACAGAAGGCCAGCACATTTTGGTGCAAATCGCGAAAGACCCTTTAGGTACAAAAGGCGCACGAATATCTACACACGTTTCTTTACCTGGTAGATATGTTGTATATATGCCAACGGTAAATCATGTTGGGATCTCTCGTAGAATTGAAGATGAACAAGAGCGAGATCGCCTAAAAGACTTAATTGATCAGTATCGACCAGAAAGAGGTGGCTTTATTGTAAGAACCGCTGCCGAAGGCGCACCTGCTGTGGCAATAAAAGCTGATATCGAATATTTAACCAGGTTATATACCAAAATATATGACGACTATAAAAACAGAAAAAATGTAGGCTTGGTACATAGTGAGCTTGATATGGATTTACGAGCCGTTCGTGACTTAGCTTCGGAAAAAATTGACGAAGTGGTAGTGGACGAAGAGGAAGTTCACACAAAGATCCAAGACTTTGCCAAACAGTTTATTCCTCACTTAGAAAATAAAATCAAACTCTACGAAGAAGATGAAGGTTTATTTGATAAGTATGAAATTGATCTAGAAATTTCGAGAAGTTTAGGACGTAAGGTTTGGCTTAAGTCAGGTGGCTATATCATTTTTGATGAAGCAGAAGCTTTAGTAGCTATTGATGTAAATACTGGAAGCTATACAGGTAAAAAAGACTTAGAAGATACAATTTTAAAAACAAATTTAGAGGCAGTAAAAGAAATCGCACAACAACTTCGTATTAGAAACTGTGGCGGTATCATTGTTATCGATTTAATCGACATGGAAAAAGAAATAAATCGTGAGATGGTAATGGCTGCTTTACAAGAAGAACTTTCATTCGATAAAGCCAGAACCAATATTACTCAAATTTCTGAACTGGGTCTCATTGAAATGACCAGAAAAAGAATTCGCCCAAGCTTGGTGAAAACCCTTTGTCAGCCTTGTAGTTATTGCGATGGGAAAGGTTATATCAAAACTCCTTCTACCGTGGCGGCAGAAATTTTTAGAGAACTAGAGAGAGAAGGGATTGACGCTAAAAAACTAAGTACAACCATCTTAGTGAACGAAGCGGTTGCCGATTGGGTTTATGAGGAAGGTTCTGATATGCTAGAATACATGGAACAAAAAATTAAAAGAAACCTAATCTTTGAAGTGGAAAAGCGCTTTCACGTTGAAGAATATAGAGTGGAGTAAATGTTTTACGAAGCTCTTCAAATACCATGTAAAACTGTCTACTCACTCCTTCAATGATCTTTTATAATATTTATCTAGGCCGCCTCAAAGCTGTCTGTATAAAAAGCCTAGCCAATTAGGGTTTTTGCCAAAAGGCTTCTAGGCTTAGTGGCTAGATTCAGTAAGCTTTCTTGAAGAGAGTAATAAGATAAAGAATATTAAACACTTAGAGCTCAAGACTGAACGTAGATTACTTTTGGACATAGACCAAACTAAGAAAAATTTATTCCTTTGTGATTGTCATATAAAACAAGCTTTTCACTCAAAAAGATAGAGATCTAAAAAAACAGTAAAACGAGCCTATTAAAGCTAAGAGTAAGTATAAAATTTTTAAAAGAGTTTTTATTTCATGCGATAAAATCAATGCCTTGCTAAGTTTTCTTTGGAAATCGAATTCGGGGAAAATTAAATGGCTAGGCAAGACTCAAAAATCGCAAGATTTTATGTGCTGATTAACTCAGTGCTTGTCTTCCTTTTATTCGCCCTAGATGTATATTCCATGGAGGAAACTCCCTGTAAAACAAGCGCACAGCTAATTTACAAAGATAAAGAGGCAAACGAGGCACTGCAAAAGTTAAGTACGCTCTATAACAAGGTAAAAAAATTAGGCTATGTTTCTGAAAGTGATGTCTTGCGCGATCAATTTTATAGAAGTTTAACTAAGTTTCTTGAAAAATATAATGAACACAGTCTGAGAGAAATTAGTGTTTATTTAAACCGTAATTTTAATTCATCCACTTTAAAGTCAAGCAACAAAAGCCTTAAAGCCCCTAGTAAAACGACCACAGAGTTTTATGAAGACGCTGTGGTAGAACTTCCTGAAAACGAAAGCTACCTAATGAAAATACCTAAGCTCGATTTTGTAATTCGAGCTTCTAGTGAAAATTCAAATAAATCAGTTGTCTATCATGAATCTAAGAAAACGGATCTAGAACTTGAATTCACAAAGATGCAAGCTTCCTCTAAGCCAGTCCTCTTAACAGATGCTTTTTTCTTTTTTTCAGAAGAATCTAGTCTTGGGTACTTGGTTTACAGGCTTGGAAAAAAACTTTACAAACTTGAGCATAAGTTAAATCCTTCCTACAAAATTTTGTTCCAATCCAATGAGCGTTTAACAATCCTAAGCGCAGAGAATAAGCTACTTGATTTTAAGCGTACAAAAATGAAGACATGGAATCTTACAGAAAAGCATTTAAATCTCGGCGGTAAAGGCAGGGAATTAAAAAGCTTAGATGTAGAGTTTATGGCTAACAAAACTGGATTGCTACACTATAAAGAAGAAGGAATAAAAACAACTAAGAAAACAGCTATGTTCAGCTTAGGTACTAATGGCTTTGAAATATTTGACTCAGTATGGATTGAAGCCACTGAATTACATGGCAAGTTTTTATTTATGAGCTCAGGCTTTGTAAATGAAACAGAGGTACAAAACTCTAGTTTAAAAAAGAAAACACAAAAGCTAATTTTTGAAAGCAAAGATGGCCAGTGGATAAAACACAAGCTCCCTGCTGAAAGCATCCCTGATACCATCGTCGCAAGTGTAGCCTTAGACAAGAATAATCTAATCGTATTAGATCAAGAATCTAGACTTTTTCATTACGCGGTAGAAAATTCAAAATTACATCTAGTTAGTCTCAGTGAAAAGCTTTTTAGCTCTATTAAAAAAATAAGCGAAGAATTGTATTTACTGTCAGACAATAACTCTAAACAATATTTTTTAAGCTTAAAGGAGAAGGCTCTCAAAATAGATGAGGCGAAGGAAGATTATTCTAAAGCTACATTCACCCCGTTAGACTCTCGCTTTATTTTGGCGAATTTTGAAGGGGAAAGGCTTTCTTTATTAAAAATTTCGCAGAAGCAAATATTAGAAGAGGTTTTTAAGCTACCGGAACAATATCTAAACCAAGCTTTCTCTGCTCAGGTACTACTAGATCGCTGGGTTTTATTTTTAAAACCAACTGGGGAAGCAGTTTATCTTTTTGATTTAAAAGAAGAGTCTAAGGGACTACAAATTTTAAAAGGTGATATGCATTTGTTTGAGCCGATTGAAGGAGGAGGGGGAGCTTATTTTGTAGCCATTGGTAAAAAACAGGGGCAGTCGAGCTTATTCCATTTCACTGACAGTGGGGTTTATAAATTCGACTTCGACGAGAATAATTTCGATAATGGACAAAGTCGTACCTACACCTATTTATTGAGCCCAGAGGGTGTAGAGTTTAAAGGAAAATATATTCTAAAGAGAGATGACAGCCGTTTTGAAAAAGAGTTTCAATGAAGGCTCTTAAGCTAAAATAAAGGATTACTAGCATAGGCCATATGAACTTTTGTCATTGGAAACCGGTCAAAGTTAAATCAATGCATTATGAACCTAATGAGCAATGCCTCAGACTCATTAGAAGGTCGTGATAATAAAATTATAAAACTAAGTCTTACTGAAACTCTAGGTAAAGTTAGAATTGGAGTAACGGATAATGGGATAGGGATAAAAGAGGAAGATAAGCCAAATATTTTAGAAGCCTTTTTTACTACGAAGCCAGTAGGAAAGGGCACTGGTTTAGGTTTAAGTATCACAAGCAAATTGGTAAAAGAGAATGATGGGCGTCTATTTTTTGAAAGTGTTTATGGTAAAGGAACTTGCTTTTATATCGAATTACTAATCTCTAAATCGATGCCAACTGGTGAGTTTATAGAATCAGCCTGATTCCTAAAAGCGCCCAGGCCAAGGCCTGTCAAAAGCTTAGACAGGCGGGTAAGCTTTTCAGGTCTATACCAATTTCTACAATGCATTTTGAATTTATGTTAAAATCCCTGTCATGAGCATTACTTCCAAGCTGAGAACTATTCTGGTTATATTTCTGATTTTCTGGGGTTCTCCTTCCGTTAGCATGACGGACAAAGAGGCTATGGAACTTCTTGGTACTGATAATGTTAATGAGATTAGCTTAAAAAAAGCCTATAGAAGGGCTAGTAGCAAATACCATCCAGATAAGATCCAAGCAAAATACGCTAAAGAATTAAGTCCTGAAGAATTGGCTCGGGAACTAGCACTTGCCAATGAAAACATGCAAAAAGTAATTGAGGCCTACGACCTCCTTAGTGGAAAGGCAGTAACTACAGAAAGCGCGGGACAGTCAGAGCCTCGTTATGAAAAAAGCTATACTGCTCAGGATGAAGTATTTGTTGGAACAGAGGATTATTTTAAGCAAGCTCGAAATAAAGCAAAGCTTCTATACCCTGATTTACAAAAATATTTAGAAGCAGACCCAAATCTTGGGGCAAGCTTGGCAAGACTGTACCCCTTTGCTTCGAAATATAAAGTGGTGGGCTTACTGGCTAGTTTGATATTAGAAACAGCCACTTTTTCTTATGCTCCAGGGCTGTCGTTAAGCGCTTACTTCGGAGCAATGGCCGCTAAAGATAATTTAGCTGTTAAACAACAAAGGGCAGAGTTAAACTCAAAAATATTTTCTTTAATGAATCCCCACACCAACTCTGACAATGAATATCAAAGATTGGTAAAGGCTTTAAAGGCTTATGATCAAATTGAAGTAGCCTTATCTTTAGCGGAAACAATTTCGGATAAAAATTATTCGGACATAGGGCGCATGGCTGCGCTTGCTAGTATTATTGAAAAATCTCCGGAGCTTGGAGCAGCCTTTTTGTATCGAGTCTTTCAAGGTTCAAGAATATTGCGAGTAAGCAAACACTCAGTGATTCATGAATACCTGATTAGTAGAAAATCTTGGGATAAAGAGTTTAAGCTTTTAAAGCTTGCATATATGCAAGCCGAATCCCCTTACTTCAATCAGCACATTAAGAGTCAGATTTATTCTCTTCAACAAGACGCCACTAAGTGGACTGCGTTGCAAAAGCTAAGGCTTAGATACAAGTATAGTCTTTCTTCTTGTAAGTTTTCTTCTGCTAAGTAATTATTTTTTTCTAAATCCAAGCCATTCAATTACGGATGCATAAGTAGAAAAGCGTTTAAACTTTTTCTCGTTTTCCTGAGTGTTTGAGTCATTCTTAGAAATAAGGTTCACAATAGATTCAAAATGAAATGTGTTTAAGCTCTCCTTGCTGGCTCTTAAGTGTAAAAAACTTTCTGCTTCTTTTTTCATGGCCTCAAATGCATTAAAAAGCTTAAGAAACCAGTATTTAATGTAATTTCAGCTACTTAGAGACTTTTTGCTTGTTTCAACAAACTCAATTTTATGCTCGCTTTCGTCAGATAAATTGCTGATTTTATTGACATAGGTAAGCGATCATGGCAAAACCTAGCTTCAAAATTGGTCAGGGTTGGTCGATCGCCCATTGAGGCAGATCCCGTAAGAGTGCAAAAGCGTTCACCTAGAGACCCCAAACCCCAAAGAAATTTGGGCAGATAGAGAGGCTTACATATGTATGCAATCATCAAAACCGGTGGAAAACAGTATCGTGTTTCCGAAGGTGACAAAATCAAAGTAGAACAATTGGATCAAGAAAAAGGTGCCAGTTTTGACATTAGCGAAGTACTTTTCGTTGGTGGCGACAAAACTCAAATCGGGAAACCTTTCGTAGCCGGTGCCACTGTAACCGTTGAAGTTGCTCGTCAACTTAGAGACAAGAAAATCCGTGTCTTCAAAAAGAAAAGAAGAAAAGGATATCGTAAAGCTCAAGGTCACAGACAAAATTTAACTGAACTCGTAGTTAAGAAAATTTCTTGCTAGGCAAAGGGAGAGGAGTAAACAATGGCATCGAAAAAAGCTGGTGGTAGTACTAAGAACGGTCGCGACTCACAGTCGAAGAGATTAGGTGTAAAACGTTTTGGTGGAGAGAAAGTTAAAGCCGGAACAATCATTATCCGTCAAAGAGGAACAAAGGTTCACCCAGGAAACAATGTTGGAATGGGAAGAGACCATACTCTTTTTGCACTTGTTGAAGGTCAGGTTAAATTTGAAAGACTAGACAAGCGTAGAAACAAAGTTTCTGTTTACCCTGCATAAGGAAAAACAAAAACTAAATTTTAGGGGAGGGCTGGGGCAACCTAACTCTCCCTTTTATTATTTAAAGACTTATTTTTTAGAAACAAAATTACCAGGGGATTTTGTTTTTAAAGAAAACAGTAAAACGAAATATGCCAAATTATAATAGTGCTGTTTCAAAAATAAAAATCGCAGGTCTTCAATGAATCACAGTTCAAGAGACGTGTTAAACTGGGTGTAAGAATGAAATTTATTGATCAAGTAGAAATTCAGGTTAGATCAGGAAGCGGCGGCTCAGGCTGTGCTTCTTTTCGTCGTGAGAAACACGTGCCGCGTGGTGGACCAGACGGCGGAAATGGTGGAAATGGTGGATCTGTTATTTTCAAAGTAAACCCAGGAATGAATTCCCTATTACATTTTACAAGAAACAGACAATACTTCGCTGGAAACGGTGAGCAGGGAAGGTCTCAAAACCAAACTGGCGCTGATGGAGAGAACGTTGTTCTTGAAGTACCTGAAGGAACAGTGGTTAGAGATTTAGAAACGGGCAAATTAGAGCTGGACGTTGAGAGCGGCGAAAAAGAAATTATGTTCTTAGAAGGCGGCCTTGGCGGTAAGGGAAATACCTTTTTTAAAAGCTCAGTAAACCAAGCACCAAATCAATTTCAACCTGGAATTAAGGGTGAACATCGTAAGATCCAACTTGAATTAAAGTTAATGGCCGATGTGGGTATTATTGGATATCCAAATGCTGGAAAATCTACCCTAATCTCTCATATGTCAGCAGCAAAGCCAAAGGTAGCTGACTATCCATTTACAACTCTAACTCCAAGTTTAGGCGTTGTAGAGTATGGTGATAATCGTACTTTCGTTGTGGCTGATATTCCGGGAATCATAAAGGGTGCTCACGAGGGAACGGGCCTTGGAACGCAATTTTTAAGGCATATTGAAAGAACTCGATGTTTCATTCACTTAATCGACATCAGTTATTTTTCGGGAAGAGATCCAGTACAAGATTATAAAGACATTCAACATGAACTTTTCATGCATGATAAAATGAACGTAGATAAAGATGGCTTTGTAGAACTTAGTAGTCGTAAGCAAATCGTGGTTCTCAACAAAATTGATGCGGTAAAAGACCATGAATTAGATGAGATGAAAGCGCGTTTCGCCCAAGAGGGGATTTATCCTTTTGCGATTTCTGCGGCTACAGGGTATAAACTAAAGGAACTGGCTTTAGAAGTAGGAAAGACCATCGAGGAGTTAGATAGTAATGACTAAAATTGGATTATTTGGCGGAAGTTTTAACCCGATTCACTTAGGTCACATTCAAAGTGTGATTGATGTAACGGATCGCTTGGAACTTGAAAAAGTTTTTGTGATCCCTGCTTATTTAAACCCACATAAAGAACCGATTGAAGGACCATCTCCGGAGCAGCGCTTAGAAATCACTAAGGTTGGAATGGAAGACTACAAAGAGTTTGTAAATGTGGATGAACAAGAAATCCTTCGTAAAGGTCCTAGTTTTACGGTTGAAACACTGCAAACTTATCTTGAAGAATATACTCCAGAAGAAATTCATTTAATTTTGGGAATGGATACTTTTTCTAGTTTTGATACTTGGAAAGATTTTGAATTTATCGTTAAAAATGCAAACCTAATTGTTACCTCTCGTCCGGGCAACCAACTTCCTTTTTCGATTGAGGACATCCCTAAAGGATTGCGTCCCTATGTAGCTGCCTTTGACAGAAACTATATTGAGTTAACAACAGAAAGACATATAGAATTTGTTCGTATCGAAGATGTGGATGTAAGTGCAACTGAAGTTCGAAAGAAACTAAGAACCGGTCAGAGAGTTGAAAAATATCTTTCTTATCCAGTTGAAGAATACATTCGTCAAAATAAACTATATGAGCCACTAGGTGATAAAATTCCTGATTATCGTGAATTTTCCATTGAGTGCGCAAAAAAATTAAACGACAGAGGTGGATTAAACACCAAGGCATTTGACCTTACAGTGTTAGACTACCCAGCGGAATACACCATTGTTACCTCGGGGACTTCTAGCCGTAATTCATCAGCATTGGCAGAATTTATTCAAAGTAAAATCAAAGAAGAATACGGTGTTTTTCCTTTGGCGGTTGAAGGTGCGAAAGAGGGCAGATGGGTCGTGTTGGATTATGGCGCATTGATCATTCATGTTTTCTATGATTTTGCTCGACAAGAGTACCGCCTAGAAGACCTTTGGAAAGAAGGTGAGTTAATGTACGGTCTAGGAGTTGAGAGCAGTGAAGATTAATCTTTACTCGGTTCAAAGCTCCAAAGAAAAATGGTTCGATCAAGCCTGTAGCCTTTACGATAAAAAGCTACAGGCTTTTTGCCGTTTTGAGTCAGTAATGTTAAAATCCAAGGCAATGGCGCGAAAGAATTCTGCGGAAAAAATCGCTAGTGATTCGGAACAAATTTTGAAACGACTAAAGCCGAATGATTATGTGGTTTTATGCGATGAGCGAGGCAAAACTTTTAATAGCCAGCAGTTTTCAAAGCAGCTAATCTCTTGGCTAGAAGTCGGTGGTTCTGAAGTTAATTTTATCATTGGCGGGGCTTTTGGCGCCTCGGAAGAACTTCAAAAAAGAGCAAATGCAAAAATTTGTTTAGCCCCTTGGGTAATGAATCACCATGTAGCTCATGTGGTTTTACTTGAGCAGATTTATCGTGGATTCTCAATTTGGAAAGGATTACCTTATCACAATGAATAAAGCTTTTTTGATAATATTAGACGGTTTCGGTTACTCAGAAGATAATACGCACAATGCAATTAGTAAGGCTAAAACCCCTTATTATGATTCTTTGGTGAAAAACTACCCAATGAGCTTGGTACAAACCCATGGTGACAGTGTTGGTTTACCTGATGGAGTTATGGGTAACTCGGAAGTTGGTCATCTAAGTTTAGGCGCAGGGCGAATAATTTATCAAGAGCTGAGTCGTATTACTAAGTTTTCAAAAGAAGAAGGTTTTTCTAGCCACCCAATGATTCAAAAAATTTCAAACCAAGATGCTGCGCTTCACATCATGGGTTTGGTGAGTGATGGTGGTGTTCATTCACACATCGATCACCTAAAGGCATTATGCAAGGACTTGTCAAAGACTGAAAAGAAAGTTTTTGTACATATGTTTTCTGATGGAAGAGATACTTCTCCCACTAGCGGACTTGATTTTGCGAAGAGCTTAGAGGAGGAATTTTCGCAATTTACAAATTGTAAATTGGTGTCAGCTAGCGGTCGATTTTTTGCAATGGACAGAGACAAAAGATGGGATCGAGTGAAGAAGGCTTATGACTGCATCACCGGACTATCCGATGGACCCAAATATTCAAGTGTTTCTGAAGGAATCAAAGCCTCTTATGAAGCGGAAATTAATGATGAGTTTATTGAGCCATTCGTAACTAATGAGTTCGAAGCTCTGAAGCCTGAAGATCAAGTGATTTTTATTAACTTCAGAGCGGACAGAGCTAGAGAGCTATCAATGGCTCTGGCGCAAAGTGGTTTTTCAGATTTTGCAACACCAGTAAAAGTCAAAGAAGAGAACTACTATACATTTTCTAGCTACGCTGAAGATTTTAATTTTCCAGTTCTGTTTGAGAAAACAGCTCCGAAAAATAGTTTGGGAGAATGGTTGTCTGCAAAAGGCTTAAAGCAACTTCGTATTGCAGAGACAGAAAAATATGCGCACGTAACCTATTTTTTTAATGGTGGGAAAGAAGAGATTTTTGCAGGGGAAGACCGTATATTGGTTGATAGCCCTAGAGACGTTAAGACTTATGATGAAAAACCTGAGATGAGTGCGCCTGAAGTTACCAGTAATTTAGTGGAAGCGATCAATTCATCGAAATATGACCTAATTGTTGTAAATTATGCCAATGGCGATATGGTTGGCCACACAGGTAACGAAGAAGCTGCAATTAAAGCTGTAACTTGCTTAGATGAGTGTTTGTCCAAAATCGTAGAAGCCGCCAAAGCACAGGGCTACGAGACTTTAATTACTGCCGATCACGGTAACTGTGAGCAGATGATTGACCCTAAAACAGGCAAAGCTTTTACACAGCATTCAATGAATTTAGTTCCCCTGATTTGGATTGGTGAGTCGGCTAAGGCTGGAAAGCTTAAAAACGGTGGACTTGCCGACATCGCTCCAAGTATATTAGACCTTATGGAAATCCCTAAGCCAGCAGAGATGACTGGTCAGAGTTTGATTCAACACTAGGAGCCAGTAGTGAGTTCAATGTCAGATAAAGCAGTTAAAGAATTTAAATCATTGAGTGTTGCTTTTATAGTTGCGATGACAATCCGTTGGTTGTTGTTTGAAGCATACGTTATTCCTTCTGGCAGCATGCTACCTTCGCTTTTAATTAATGATCATATTTTCGTAAATAAATTTGTTTACGGGATTAGAGTTCCGTTTACTAAAAAATACATCGTCGAGTTTAACGACCCTCAACGTGGTGAAGTTATCATTTTTAGATATCCTGAAAATGAATCTATCTTTTTTGTAAAGCGTTTGATTGGCGTTCCTGGTGATAAAATTGAGTACAAAGATGGAGAGCTTTTCGTAAACGGTGAGCAAGTTCCACAAGAGCCGGCAAAAGACTCTTGGGACTATGATTTGGTGACCGAGGCGGCCTTACAGGCAGACAAAGATATGTTTCATCATTATAAAGAAACTTTGGGTGATCATAGCTATTCCACTTTAGTAAATAAGATATATTCCCCGACGGGAGCGGGACCATTAACGGTTCCTGAAAACAGTTATTTTGTTATGGGTGATAACCGTAACAATAGCCGAGACTCTCGCTTTTGGATGTATTTACCGAAGGAAAACATCATCGGTAGGGCTTCTATGGTTTGGTTAACCTGTGAAGAAAAGTTAAGTTTTATTCCGTTTTTGTGTGATCCAACGACAATTCGCTGGAGTCGCATGGGATACTTTATCAAATAAGTTCACAGATTATATGTTTTTTACAAAAGGACGCTCTCAAGGCGTCTTTTTTTTATTTTGTCCTCTAGCTTTGCTAGAATCACAGCATATGAATCTTGGGTGTATTTTCCTTAAAAAACAGAGCTTTAGACTTCTGGTCTTGTTTCTCTTTTCTTTTCTCGCGACAGAGTTGAGAGCTTCTACCTGTGATAAATCTGCCAAGCCAGAAATCATGGGCGATGGTAAGGTAAACACTGATAAATTTGAATACGCCATGCTTGATGTTGTGGACGAAAAAGCTTTTGAATATTGGTACATCGAAAAAGGCTTAAGATTTGTTCCTGATAGTCCTGAAAAAAGAAGACAACTTGCGGAAGCCAAAGATCAAGTGGACGCAGAAGCAGCGGCGGCCTTTGTAAATTTGGGTGTAATTTTAGAAAAATCAGAACGCAAGATCGGGTTCCCTGAAAGACCTGTTTATCATATTTCTACAAGAGGCGAGCATCACATAAATAAAATGGCCAAGAGACTTTCCGAAGAACTTTATGGCTTGAAAATTCGCTTTGTTAAAGACTTAGAGGGTAGCACTCAAGCAACTTATTCAGGTGCTTTTAACGAAATCACATTGCCATTAAATTTGTTTAAAAACTTTAGTGTTACAAATCGAAGCATAGGACATGAGTTAACTCATGCTATTAATCACTTAGAGGGGAGTTCTAACTTTGGTAAAATCGGAGTTCTAAACTCTGACTCAAGCTTGCCCCATAGGAAGGCTTTGAGTTACGAAAAAACAATGGCCTTGGATGAACATGAAGCCCATATGTTTAGTTTCTTGTCTTTGATGGCGGAATACTCTGCTAGTTTAAAAGATACAAATACGGAAAACTCCAAACGCATTTTAGAAGACATTAAGTCTAAGGCTGTTTTGTTAGATGGAATCTCAAAAAGTCTTCTAACTATTGCACCGGCTTTGGTGGTGTCCGCGGTGGATGGTAATATTAAAATTCAGGAAAAATCGATGGGCGGACGAAATCCATTGTTTTTTGATGATCCAAATATTTTGGCTTATGCCTCGATGCATTTTGAATCTGAAGCTACAGAGTTTTATTACAAGGTTCCGATTTACAAAGAAGATATGAGATCCTTAATCATGGGACAGCAGACTGAAAAACAACTTGGGAAAGCATTTGAGCTTTCAATGCGTACCAGTGAAGAGATTTTGGAATCTCAGTATAAGATCATCGCTGAGCAAAAGGTTCATGATTTTGCACAATACATTTTAAGTATGGAATCGCTAATGCCAATTGTGTTAGATGCTGCGAACACCATTGTTCAAGCAAAAGATAAAAGCAAAGCCATGGAAAAGCTAGTTCACTCGCCAGAGTTATCACATTTGGCGCGAGTGGGAATCTCCGAAACGGACCTTATTGATCTATTTGCAAAACTTGCTTTAGATGGTGAGGACTATATCCGTTATTGGGGAATAGAGCCCATCAATTAAAAGACCTTAAAGCAGAACATAATTTTTAAGACAAGATCATATTGTCACAGAAAATATATCCTTGGATCTAATGGCTTCCAATGTGTTCGTACAAGAACGAGTGCGAAAAAACTTAAGACATGCTTCCTGCTTTTTGAAATTAAAAACAACTAGTAAAATCAGTATATCGGAAGAAAATTCGTATAACGGACTTCTAGTGTCATTCCATCCACTTTCATCTAGTAGATTTTTTGCAATAGTTTGTTGGGTGTTACATTTTAAAGTATTCCAAAAATTAAATTCTTGTCTGATTTGTGAAGAAAGTCTTTTTCAAAGAGTACAGTTTTGTAAGCATTGCCGGATTCAAATAAACCAAAAACTCCGGTGGAAATTTCGCTACGAAAACGGCCTTGGATTTTGGTATTTATTCGACTGGAATGAGAAGGATCAAATTTGTTCTAAACTAGTGAGAAAGCTTAAACAAAGACAAATTAGCTTTGAAAGTGTTTTGTACTTGTTAGCATTTTTCCCAGTCTCTAAAGAGTCCTTAAAAAAATTCATTATACAAGCATCACCAGCAAAGGATTCTAACGAACGAGATCATGCAGGCATAATTGCCTCGGCACTGTCTTGTAAATATGATTTAAAAGAAATTAACAGCATCAAAAGGGGGCCGGACTTAGTCGAGCAAAAACAAAAGTCGAAATCAGAAAGGAAAAGAAAGGTCTTTGCAGTACTAAATCAGCCTCCAGTTGCAAAACCAATTTTCTTTGTCGACGATGTAGTAACTACAGGAGCCACAATGGCCGCGGCGAGGCTTGCTTTAGGGGAGCCTGAAGAATTTATAGCTTTAAGTTTGTTTTATCGAAACAAAAGGGACTTATCCCACAAAGTACCAAAATCATTAAGAAAAAGAAGCACAAAACTGGCTAGTTTTAAGGAAAAATGATACAATGTGTTTCTATGGTATTAAGCTTCAAATCTTTAAGAAATACATTGTCAGTACTATTTTTTTTAAGCCTATGCATTCATATGGCTTACTCTTCTAGTGTTGATTCAATCCTTGAAAATCAAAAACGTCATTCCAAAACTCTGAATGATTTTGTTGATCAACTAAAAGGTTTTAAGCAACTCAAGATGGAAGTAGAGAGAATTAGTCTTCAGTCTTTTTTGGGTAAGACTAAAAAATCTAGTGGAAAAATGTCACTAACAAAGACGGGGCTTTTTTGGTGGAAAATCGAAGAGCCGAACAAGAGTTTGTTGGTATATGATGGTGTCTTCGCATGGAATGAGGACAAACTTCCTGAAGATCTAGGTGGTGGTTATAAAGTCACCAAAACAAAACACTTTAAAAGTTCTCCTGCCTACCGAGTCTTACAAGTATTAATGGGCAAGGGCGATATTTGGAAAATGTTTAGTCCCGTAAGGACCAATGACAAAGACGCTGTTGTAGAACTTGAATTAACCCCTAAAGATAAATCTTGGAATATTTCCCTTTTAATTTTGCGCTTTTCTAAAGACGGAAAAAATCTACTAAGTATTGCTTACCTTGATGAATTAGAAAACAAGACTGAATTAAAGTTTACTGAAATGAAGTACACTAAAGAGGTCGACAAAAAAATGTTTTCTTACGTTCCCCCGAAAGACGCTCAAATCACGGAGCTATAAATTTTGAAAACTGAAAATCTAAGTCCTAAAAAAAAGGTTCACATCGTTTCTCTTGGATGCCCAAAAAATTTGGTCGATTCTGAAATTATGCTTGGCTCGTTAAAAAATGACGGTTACGAGCAAACAGAAGACGCCAATGAAGCCAATACTATAATTGTGAACACTTGTAGTTTCATTGAGGATTCTAGAAAAGAATCGGTTCAAACCATTTTGGAAATGGCCAATTTAAAAGAAACAGACAACAAAAAGAAAATTGTAGTAGCAGGTTGTCTACCTCAAAGATATAAAGACGAATTGGCAGACTCTCTGCCTGAGGCAGATATCGTTGTGGGTAGTGGTGAGTTTCAAAACATTGCAAATTTTTTGAAAGAATCTGAGCAGAACCCAGGAAAACAACTAAGACATTTTCATTTGCCAACCTACCTCCAATCGGACGAAACACCGAGATTAAACTCAGGGCCAGGCTTTCGAGCTTATTTGAAAATTTCTGAAGGCTGTAAGAAGAGATGTGCTTTTTGTGCCATTCCTGCGATTCGTGGAAATTTGCAGAGTCGCAATATTGATGCTGTTGTTTCTGAGGCGAAGCTACTTGTGGCTTCTGGTGTTAAAGAGATCATTGTTATTTCACATGATTTCACAGATTATGGTTGGGATTTAAGAAGACAAAATCCAGAAGCTGTGGAAAGTCCAGTGGCCTTGCTAGATGCTTTGTCGAAGGTTCCGGGCTTGAAATGGATCCGAGTGCTTTATTTATACCCTGATGGAATAAATCAGGAGTTGATAGATTTAATTAAAGGACGAGACAATCTACTTCCTTACTTTGATATTCCTTTACAGCATGTGAACTCTGCCGTTCTGAAAAGAATGAACCGTAAAATGACCAAGGAAGAAATTGTCGAGGCGATTTCTTTGATTCGTAAAGAGTTGCCAGATGCTGTGATCCGAACCCAATTTATAGTTGGTTTTCCTGGTGAGACTGATGAAGAGTTTGAAGAGCTCTTAGACTTTATTGAGGATACACGTTTTGATAGAGTGGGTTGTTTCAAATATTCACCAGAGGAAAAGACAGCTGGCTTTAGAATGACGGATCAAATAGACGAAGAGACGAAGGAAGATCGTTACAACCAAGTGATGAGTCTTCAAAAAGACATTTCAAATGAAATGCATGCTCGCTTTGTTGGACAAACTATTCCGGTGATGGTTGAAGGATACAGTCAAGAAACTGAGCTGTTACTTGAAGGTCGAATGCAAGGGCAAGCACCAGAAATTGATGGTGTTGTTTATATTAACGATGGAACTGCTAGTCCGGGTGAAATTGTGATGGTAGAAATCACTGATTCCCACGATTACGATTTGGTGGGAAAAATAATACAAGAAGCCTTGTTAATCTAGCTTCTAAAAATTGAAAATAGAGATACAAAAAAAGCCACTAATCTGATCTGTACCCTATAATTTGGACACTTTAAAAAGTGCCAATTTTAT
>CERX01161471.1_pt1 | contig 41171 bp, 39 predicted proteins | sample 350251 | NCBI WGS metagenome assembly CERX01 (sample SAMEA2621044, study PRJEB7988) | marine metagenome | biome: marine biome (ENVO:00000447); feature: deep chlorophyll maximum layer (ENVO:xxxxxxxx); material: "saline water (ENVO:00002010), including plankton (ENVO:xxxxxxxx)" | depth 50 m
TATTCTAACATATCAATTTGTCCGGAGTATATAGGGGGCTAGATTGAATCAGGGTAAGCTTTTGCCTTTTCTAATTCATAACGAGAATAAGCTAGGTCAAGTTTTGCTTTTGCATGTTTTTGTAAGGCGTTGCCAGGAGAACTTGTTGGTGGAAAAGAGTATTTTTCAAACTCAATCTTCCTAGGGATTAAAGATAAATCAAAATGACATTCCCCACCCATATTGAATTCAATATTCCGTATTAGCTCTAACTTCTCTAAATTCAACTGAGATATTTTTAATGAATAGTCATTAACTACTAAATCGAGGGTTTCACTTTCAACCATTTGTTCCGGAGACAAGGAATGAGACCTACGAATTCTTTCTAAAATTTTATTAAAGGTCTCTAGAGACTCTTCATAAATGGGTATCATCTCTGTGATTTGTCTTAGCCGGTGCAACTGAACTACGCTTTCAATAACTATATGCTGAGAATCAATTTCAGTACGAAGTTTCTCCTCAGCAATGTAATTTTCCGAAAAATTTAAGCGATGAGCTCTCTTTTTACCAAGTTCAACGATATGCTGAATCCGAAAAGTACTTTTATAACTATCTCCATCATTAGAGTTACCCAGGCTAGACTCAAACTCTATCTGGGGGTTCGGCATTTGCCCTGCTTGAAGTTTAAATGCTTCTGCTTTCTTCAAACTCAGCTGATTTAAAACATTTTTTGGATGCTTTTCTGACACCTCTCTCAATACATCATTAGCATTATTAAGCTTACAATCAGCAAAAACATATAACTGATAAAAAGCGACAAAAATCAAAACTAAAAAACTTCTCATTTTCACTAAGCCTTTAAAAAACAACTTAAAAGTCCATGTTGAAACAGAATAAAACTATTCTTCAACTTGGAAATTAATATTTTCAATAGAGTTATTGGGATTTATCGATATGATTTTAGATTTAAAGCTGCCCAGAAAGAAAAATGATTTCTTGGAAAACTAGTTTGATAGTTTGTCAGCTTGATAAATCTAAAAATGTTTTATGAGAGTATTGGAGGAATTATTTTAGGTGCTAAAAAAGGAGGCTTAAGCCGCCTGGACATAGGCCAGATTTTCTTCAATTTTGAAATACTAGGCAATACTACCGAGGACTCACTAAGCATAGATAAAATACTATGAATTCCAGCACAGTGATGCATACAATGCCTACCATGCTCAGAGCATTCATCCTCATTGCATGGCTCACTATCCTTATCCAGCAACTTACTAGAGCTTACATCTGAATAGTTGTTCTCAAGACTATATTGATTACTAAGCTCAAAGCTTTCCTGTATTTGAGATTCACTCAAAACACCGGTTAAAAAAGAAAATATAAAGAATAAACTTATAACTTTTGAAAGCATTACATATATATTAATATAACAGGAAGGCTATATGTCAAATTTAATTTTTTATACCAAATCATAAAAATTAGAGCCATTGACAATAATCATAGCTAATCGTGAAAATCCCACTTAAAAAAAAAGCCCGAAGCTAAGCTCGGGCTTTTGTGCATTTTAATTTTCGGACCGATTAGTAACGGTAATGCTCAGGCTTGAAAGGACCTGTCTGAGCTACACCTAAGTAATCCGCTTGATCTGCAGTAAGAGTTGTTAAGTTAACTCCGATTTGACCTAAGTGGAAAGCAGCTACTTTTTCATCTAAGTATTTTGCCAAACGATAAACTTTGTTCTCTTGGTACTTATCACGGTTAGTGAAAAGATCAATCTGTGCCAAAGTTTGGTTTGAAAAAGAGTTAGACATTACGAAACTTGGGTGACCAGTAGCGCAACCAAGATTTACCAAACGACCTTCAGCTAAAACGATGATCGCAGCACCAGTGGACTTCACAGTGTGAAGATCTACTTGTGGCTTAATGGTTTCTTTAACAGAGTTTTTATTTAACCAAGCCATATCGATTTCGTTATCGAAGTGACCGATATTACATACAATCGCATTGTCTTTCATTTTGCTAAAGTGAGCTTCTGTAATAATGTCTTTACAACCAGTAGCCGTTACGAAAATATCAGCCATAGGAGCTGCTTCTTCCATAGTTACAACTTGGTAGCCTTCCATTGCCGCTTGAAGCGCACAAATTGGATCCACTTCAGTGATCAATACACGACAACCATACTGACGTAGAGAAGCTGCGGAACCTTTACCAACATCACCATAACCAGCAACAACAGCTACTTTACCAGCAAGCATAACGTCAGTTGCACGTTTAATACCATCAGCCAAAGACTCACGACATCCGTAAAGGTTATCAAACTTTGATTTAGTTACCGAGTCATTTACATTGATAGCTGGAATTTTTAATAAAGCTTTTTCAGCCATTTTTTCAAGATTATGAACACCAGTAGTAGTCTCTTCAGACACACCGATTACGTTTTTAAGAATTTCTGCATATTCTGGTAAATGCATAACATTAGTTAAGTCACCACCATCATCAAGGATTAGGTTAAAACCTTCTTTTCCCCAACCTTCGATAGTTTGACGAATACACCAGTCATACTCTTCTTCTGTCTCACCTTTCCAAGCAAAAACAGGGATTCCTGTAGCAGCGATTGCAACCGCAGCATGGTCTTGCGTAGAAAAGATATTACAAGATGACCAACGAATCTCTGCGCCAAGAGCAGCAAGAGTTTCAATCAAAACAGCGGTTTGAATTGTCATATGTAAACAACCAGTGATTTTAGCACCCTTTAGTGGTTGCGTAGCAGCGTATTCCTGACGAATGGCCATTAAACCTGGCATTTCTTTTTCAGCAATCGTGATTTCTTGACGACCGTACTTAGCAAGCTCTTCAAACTTTGCAGGGTTGTCCATTGCTTCTTTAGTTACACAGAAGTCTCTTGTCTCTGGCATAGTTAATGCCCCAGTGTTGTAGATCGAATTTGTTGTAGTAGTCATAGTCTCCATTCGCCTTCCCTTTATATAGGTTTTTAATAATCTATTTTTTTTAATCCGTAATATCTTAAAACTTTTTAATTTGAATGCCAGAAAAAAGAGTTTCTCTAGCAATTAGTCGCATACAGTCAATATTTGATAGCCTTCATCAGTAATTAACACTGTGTGCTCGAATTGAGCAGATAAACAACTATCTTCTGTTGTGTACCACTTGATGCTTGAATCTTTAATGTCATGCTCAATGATTCTTGCATCCGTTTCATTAATCATAGGCTCAACCGTTAAACAACCCCATTTGATCAACTTTGCGCCTTTGCCTTTTTTACCATAGCTTGGCACAAATGGCTCTTCGTGAAATTTTTTGCCAATTCCGTGCCCACCAATATCTCGAACAATATGGTATCCACGTCTTGTCACATATTTGTTAATTGCAAAACCAATATCACCCGTAGTGTTACCTGCTTTCACTTGCTCAATGCCTTTGTTCATTGCCTCGAAGGCTGCATCAGTAATGTTTTTTGCAGCATCGCTAACATCACCCACAAAAAAGGTCCTAGAAGTGTCACCATGAAAGCCATTTAAAATACAAGTAACATCTAGGTTTACAATATCCCCATCTTTTAAAACCGTCGAATCAGGGACTCCATGACAAACCACTTCGTTAACAGAAGTGCAGCTAGCTTTTGGAAAACCGTGATAACCTAAAGGCGCAGGCTTTGCCCCTTTCGATAAAGTGTATTCGTGAACAATCTTATCAATTTCTTCTGTGGTCATTCCGGCTTTAATGAAAGAGCCTGCGTACTTTAAAGTTTCCGCAGCTAGTCGTCCCACTTTTTCCATTGCCGCCACATCACTGGCCGTTTTCCTGGTCACATTTGCCTCCGAGATAGTCCCTAATTTTTAACTTAAAGCACAATGTTTTGCAGCTACTTTTTCCCTTTTTTGCCATTTAAGTGGGCTTTATATATAGATTCTTTGCATTTCATCGCTCTTCACTACAGCTTTCAGTAAAAGCAAGGCAGAATGAAGGCCAAATTGATTGGGAATAAACATATTTATGGAAAAAATCTTAATTACACGATTTTCAAGTTTTGGTGATGTGGTTCAAGCAATGGTTTGTTTAGAAGCCCTTCATCGTAGGTTTCCTGAATCTAAAATTCACTGGGTTTGTCGCAGTGAATTTCGACCATTGATCGAAAACCATCCTCTCGTAGAAAAGGTATTTGATTTAAAAAAAGGGAGCAAATTTAGTGAGCTTCAAAAGCTAATCAAAGACTTAAAAAAAGAAAACTATAGTCACTTCTACGATGCTCATAACAATACCCGATCTAATTTGATTTCCTTTTTCTTTTTATGGCAAAGGATCACTGGAAAAATCAAATACTGCCAACGCCCTAAAAATAGATTTAAACGATTTTTACTCTTCAATTTTAAAATCAATCTTTTTCCATGGCCATTCGTTTTAATGAAATCTTATTTAAAGCCTTTAAAAAACTGGGGCGTGGATGCGGCTTTAAGCAAAAACAAACACATCTATCTTGAGCCTTCCGTCTTTGAATCCGCTAAAAAAGAATTGCATGAAACAAAAGATTATATCGTTCTCGCACCTAGCGCAGCCTGGGAACTAAAACGCTGGCCCATAGAATACTGGCAAGAGCTCATCAACCGCTTGCCCAATGAAAACATTGTTTTACTGGGTGGTCCTGAAGATCACTTTATCGAAGACTTAGTTAAAAATGCCAAACCAAGAAGAGCAAGGCTACTCAATTTAGCTGGTAAACTTAGTTTTGCGCAAAGCTGCTCTGTGATTGAAAATGCCAAACACATCGTTGGTGGAGATTCTGGATTAACTCATGTTGGTGATTCCTTTGCCGTTCCCAGTTCTTTAATCATTGGCGCCGCAGCTTTCGCCTACCCAGCAAGAAAAAGCACTAAAATATTAGACCATAAATTAGCATGCAAGCCATGCAGCAAAGACGGACGAGGAAAATGCAAAAACACGATTTACAAAGAGTGTTTATTTGGCCTTAGCCCCGATGAAGTTCTTAAATCTATCTCCCCAGAGAAGTTTAAAGAAATTCCACTTACAAAACTATAAATTAAAACCAATATTCTCACTTCAATACAATCCCTTGGTCTGGAATTCATTTAGTTTCCTGTGCAGAATCCGAATAGATATAAGGATTTAGCCGTGCTGGAGTGGAAATGTTTGGAGCCTTAAAAAATCAACCTAAGCATATTAAAATTGCCATTGGCGTTTTGTTTTTATTGGTAATTGGCTCTTTGCTTATCTCACCAGACAAAGACTTCAAAATAGATGGAGTTACTGTTTCAAACGAAGTAATCGATCTTGAGGAAGCAAAAAGACAAGATGAGATCTATCGTGAAAAAGTAAGGCGACAAGAACTTGGCCTTGATCCACTACCTGAAAACAATCCAAAACAGACAAAACAAGCAAAGAAACAGACTCCTAAAAAAGAAAAAACTGTAAACAAAGCCGTAAAACAAGAACCAGTAAAAAAAGAAAAGGCTTCGGTAAAAAAGCCTGAAAAAGTAATTGTAGAGAAAGCGCCACTCGAAAAAACCGAAACAAAAAAAGAAGAGGCTGATAAACAAGTCTCTGATTCAATTGATAAGAAAAAAATTAATCCTGTAGCTGAGAAAACAATGGAGATTCACAAAAGGCGTTTGGCTGACAAAAAGAATATGCAAAGAATCGCCCAGCTCCTACAGAGAGCTCCAGCTAGCATGACAGAATTAGTTGCAGGAGTCTCAGAGGATGAAAACAACCATTACTACATCTTAGTAAGAGCCAGTGAATATTTTGATACTAAGATTTTTGTGAACCAAAAAACAAGGATCAATGTTTCTGGGCAAAATGGAATCCAGAGTTTTCCAATCCCGAGTGAATTGATAACTGGCAATAATTTGGTGGATATATGTTACTTTCATAACGAAAAGGAAGGACAACCTGGAGTAAGGCAAATGGTTCGCGTGGAAATCCTTAACACCAAAGATTGGCCGCAAGAGCGAATGCCTGCCATGCTAAACAATCTCCACTTTAACCCTCTTAGGGTGAGCTTATCTCCGACTGGAAAAGACTTTTCACCTGGAGATTTAAACTGTGAAAGTCTTCTTTTTTAAGTTCTAAATGTCTTCGACAATTTCTCGGTAGTTTTCAGGCGTGGACAATGTGATCAAGATATCTCCTTGCTGAAACTCATAATCAGATTTGGGACCAAAAACAAATTCAGAACTGGTTTTTTTGATCCCTAGAACAATCATGCCCTCTCGCTTAAAACCAACATTTTTTAAAGTTTTACCTAGAAGATTGGGATGATCATCAACGCATAGATCTGCCATTTGAATGCGTTTATCCGCTTCTAAATTAACTCCACCGATATCAATAAAGCCCTCCACCATTGGATTCAAAATCGTATTGGCAACCCTTTGCGCTGAAACGATCAAAGGAGAAACAACGCGATCTGCGCCTGCACGAATTAGCTTTCTTTTTGCTTCATCCTCATTGGATCTAGCTATGATAAATACATCGGGATTTAAATCTTTGGCCGCCAAACTGACATACAAATTATCGGCATCATTTCTCAACATACTAGCAACTACTTTTGCCTCATGAATCCCAGCTTCCTGCAAAATTTCGTCGTGAGTGGCGTCCCCTTCTACGTGTAAAATTCCTAATCCAGCCATTTCTCGAATATGCTCATGATTGTTATCAATCACAACGAAGTCGCTTCCTTTTTTTAAAAGCTCTCTTGAAATCACTCTACCCATTCGTCCATAACCAGCAACGATGCTATGTCCTTGTAAATTTCCAATCTTCTTTGCCATTCTTTTTCTCCGATTAATTTGGTAGCTGGAAGTGAATATTTCATTCATAAAAAAGCTAATGGAATAAGCCACAGTACCCACACCTATTAACAATATAAAGATAGTGAAATACCTTCCGGTTTCACTTAGTGGCTCTACTTCGGCGAATCCGGTAGTTGTTAGAGTAATGATCGTCATATACAAGGCGGTACCAAAATCCCAACCTTCGATCCATTGATAGCCAAGAGTTCCGACAGCAATCACCAAAATCACTGCGCACAATAAGAGAAATTTTCTTGAAACAGGGAACATATTATTAGTTTAAAAAAAAATGACTTCTTTGTCGCTTGTTTATAAAATTTTGCTAAACCAATGACCAGAGCCATCAATGATAACTATAAAGAAAGGTCTCATTTCATTATGTCGAGTATCTCGATAATCTCATCACCACTTGGTTTTCGAAACAAAGACTCATCCCCAACTTGCTTACCAATCAATGCTTTTGCCAAAGGACTCTTCCAAGAGATCTTACCTTCTTCAACGGCGATTTCGTCCTCACCTACAATTTGATAAAGTAGTTCCCGTTCATCCTCATGCAAAACCTTTACCTTAAGACCAAAAACCACTTTATCGGTAGATAAAGTCTCAGGGTCCACAATTTGTGCGCCTTCTAGTTTTTTTATAATATAGCGGATACGACGGTCAATTTCTCTTAGCCGTTTTTTACCATATAGGTAATCACCATTTTCAGAGCGATCACCATTGGATGCCGCCCAAGAAACCGTTTCAACCACCTTTGGACGTTCTTCATTTTTTAATTTTAATAGCTCTTCTCTTAAAGTATCTGCACCAGCTTTAGTGATATAGGTTTTCAAAAGGACTCCAAATCTTATGTTACAATTATTTTTTTGACGCAAGACCCTGCTTTATTTTAAATAAAAGCTTGCCTTACACATAACTTACAAATTAACTTATAAACAACTTACACGGAGTAGATATGCCAACAAAGAAGAAAGTAAGCCCAAGGAAGAGTCTTACCCCCAAAGAAAAAATGGTTTTAGAGTTTTTAGAACAATACATTCTAGAAAACGATATGTCGCCATCCTTTCGGGAAATCAAAGAACACTTTGGGTTTGCCTCCTTCAACTCCGTGCAAAGGTATGTAAAGCAGCTTGAGCAAAAGTCTTACATCCGCTCCGGGGACAGCAACCAAAAACGTGCGATCGAATTAGTTGCAAGCGCCACCGACTTACAGAGTAAAAAAATTATTGGCGAGAAACAAGATACAAATGAGTCTGCTGATTTAATTAAGCTTCCTTTGCTGGGTCGAGTAGCAGCAGGCTCCCCGATTGAGCGTAGAGAACATAATGAGTTTTTTGAACTTAACCGCTCACTAGTTCCAAGACCGCAAGAAAGCTTTGTATTAAGAGTCGAAGGCGAGTCTATGATTGAAGACGGAATTCTAGATGGAGACTTTTTAATTGTACAAAGTCAAAATTCGGCAAACAAAGGCGACACCATTGTGGCAATGGTTGAAGAAGAAGCTACAGTTAAAAACTTTTTTAAACACTCTAGCGATAGCATAAAAAGATTATCTCAAGAAGAAAAAGCATATGTAAAAGCCGGAAGAAACATTGAACTTCGACCAGCAAACTCTACTATGAAAAGCATGTTTTACTCTGCAAAAGACGTAAACATCCAAGGAATCTTGGTAGGCTTAGTAAGAAAGTACTAAATAGAAATTGCGAGTAACTCGCTTTATATTATTAATGAATCTAAAATCCAAAAGGAGGTGTTTAGCGTAAATAAAAAGATTTAACTCTCGACTTCAAAAGCTCTGAAATGTTTCTCTTAATCGTAAAAAGAAAGTGTTTCAGAGCTTTCCTTTTTTCTAAAGCTCAACTCTGTATCGTACAGCCTCACAGCTTGAACCAATTTTCCCTCTAAAATACTTATTTATTAGATCAGGAAATTGACAGATACTTGGATAAATCAAACGGTACACACCAGGATCAGTTCCTTTGCCACAAACATCTCCTCCACCCATGGTTAAGGAAAGATATTGGTATTTCCCATCTACTTGAATCATTTGTGGTCCGCCACTATCGCCTTTACAGGTATCTTGAATCAACCAACTATGAACCACAACACTCGGCAGTAAGGAATATTTTTCTGCAACAGACTTATTCCATTTGCCCATAGTTTCACTTTTCTTACTTTTAATATCGAAATAAAAGCCTTTTAAATCTAAAAAGACTTTATTTTTTAACTGCCTACGACTCTTTTCTGACCTACCGTAGCCCACAGCAAGCACCTGAGGCTTTAAAGCTTCAAGGTAAAAATATTCCGACTCCTCTCCTAGAAAAAAACTAGGTATTTCTTCGATATGAAATTTTTCTTTTAAGTTTGGTTTAACCTCAATAAAGGCTATGTCATAAACACTCTTTTTTTGGTACCATGGATGAATATAAACCTCTTTGATCAAAAGACTCTTCCTACGATCCCCATGATAAGAATTTCCAGCAGAAAGGTATCGAGAGTTTTTATCAATGCCTTTGCTCTGAAAACAGTGTGCTGCTGTTGCGATTACATTTTCATGAACTACAAAACCAGTACAACCATCAAGAGCAAGCACATAAGGATGCTCACTATCTTGCACCTTGGTTCCACCGAAAATTTCAAGTTCAGAATCCCCTGCCCACGAAAAATTGACCAAAAAAATAGCTGCTAAAACAACAAAGACTTTCCCCATACTTCCCCCTATTAAGCTGGCCCATTGTGTACAATGAAAAAGAAATTAGCTAGTATTTCTCTATTAGGTGACAATCTGAAGATTTTTCCGTATGTCTAATAAGAACTTATTGTAAAAATGCATGAGTCGATAAAAAATTGCTAATAAACTCTAAAGATTGTCTAACAAAATCTAGCTCCTTTGAGCTGAAAACATGACAAGGAGTAGCAAATCTACCGAATGATTTTGTCGTGAAAATTTGCACTTTTAAGCAAGAGCTTAAGGAACAGCATACTATAAACTGAATCAACCAGGAGCTATGGCCGTGGACTTAAAAAAAAGCATTCGAAACATTCCTGATTTTCCAAAAAAGGGAATACAATTTAAAGACGTAACAAGCCTGCTTAAAGATGCAAAAGCCTTTCAATATAGCATTGATAAATTTGCCCAGCACTACGATGACAAAGGCATAACTGCCATTTGTGGAGTGGAATCACGGGGTTTTATCATAGGAGCTGCCCTTGCCTACAAAATGCAACTCCCATTCATTCCTATCAGAAAAAAAGCAAAGCTACCCGCTGAAACCATTTCTGTAGATTATAATCTTGAATACGGAAGCGACACTTTAGAAATTCACACAGACGCATTAAGCGCAAACGACAAAGTAGTAATCATTGATGACTTAATGGCAACAGGCGGAACAATGTTTGCCGCAGCTCAATTGGTAGAAAAACTCCAAGCTAAAATCTACGAAATCAGCGTTATCATTGACCTACCTGATTTAGGTGGATCCGATAAGATAAAAGAAAAATATAATTTTTTAAGCCTAGTTGAATACGAAGGGCACTAAAATGAGTGAAAAAATATACCTAAAAGATTATGTGGAGCCCAATTACTTTCAAGATAAAGTAGACATTCACTTTTCATTGTTTGACGATCACTGCCTGGTAAGCTGCCAAAGCCAACTGACTCAGAGAAGAGAAAATCAAAGCAGCCTAAAATTAAATGGCGAAGACTTAGAGCTTGTGAAAATCCAACTCGATGGCAAGGATTTAGTAGAAGGCAAAGATTTTGAAAAAGACTCGGAAAGCCTGACTCTTAAGAATTTACAAAACGAGCATAGGCTACTTATTATTACAAAAATCTATCCAGCTAAAAATAAAAGTCTTATGGGACTTTATAAAAGTAGCGATTTCTACTGCACCCAAAATGAGGCTGAAGGCTTTCGAAAAATCACCTACTTTTTAGACCGACCAGATAATTTAGCTAGCTTTCTTTGTCACATTGAAACCGACAAAAAATATTCTAGCCTCCTAGCCAATGGCGATAAAGTTGCCCATAAAGATTTGGGAGATAGACAAGTTGTTAGCTGGAAAGACCCTTTTAAAAAACCAAGCTACCTCTTTGCCCTAGTTATTGGAAATTTATTTTGCCTTGAAGATGATTACACAACGAAGTCTGGTAAAAAAGTTAGTCTACAAATTTTTGCAGAAGAAAAATACAAAGACCGACTCACCTACGCCATGCAAAGCTTAAAAGACTCCATGAAATGGGATGAACAACGATTTGGTTTAGAATATGACCTAAACACTTATATGATCGTTGTTTCTGACGACTTCAATGCCGGCGCTATGGAAAACAAAGGTTTGAATATCTTTAACTCCAAATACGTTCTATGCAGCCCAGAGACAGCCACAGAATTGGACTACTACCAGGTACAATCCGTTATTGGCCATGAATACTTTCATAACTACAGTGGTAACCGAGTTACCTGCCGAGATTGGTTTCAGCTAAGCTTAAAAGAAGGCTTAACTGTTTTTCGTGACCAAGAGTTTACCAGCGATCTTAATTCTAGAGCCGTAAAAAGAATTGAAGACGTGAAAAACTTGAAAGCAAGTCAGTTCACTGAAGACTCTGGTCCAAACTCCCATCCCGTTAGACCCTCTGCAGTTCAAAGTATCGACAATTTTTACAGTGCCACCATTTACGAAAAAGGCGCGGAACTAATTCGTATGATGCACACAATAATGGGAGAAGAGTCTTTCCAAAAGGCTTGTAAGCTCTACTTCACAAAATTCGACGGCATGGCTGTAACTTGTGATGATTTCGTAGATTGTATGCAGGAGTACTCCGATACTGATCTAAGTAGATTTAGAAAATGGTATTCCCAAAGCGGAACTCCTTTGGTTAAAATTTCTGAAAGCTTTGAGCAAGGGCATTTAACAATTAATTTTAAACAAATACACAAAGCCACTAACGACCAAAGTGAAAAAGAAAACCTACTAATCCCTATTCGCCTTAAGTTTTTCGACAAAAATTCTAAAGCTCTTAGTATAAATCACGAGAAGCTTAAAGCAACAAACACTGAAGACTATTTATTTTTACTAAAAGACACTGAAGAAAGTCTTGTTATCCCTAGCGAAGATAAAATCACCGGATCTTATTTTAGAGATTTCAGTGCACCAGTAAACATTGAAAGCAATCAAAGCAAAGAGGATTTACAACTGCTAGCGAACTCAGATGACAATTTGTTCAACCGCTATGGCTTGATCGAAAACTTCAAGAAAGAAGCTTTCTTTGAGTTTTATGATAACAAAGATATGCCGGGATCGAGCTATATTGAAATCGCCAAAAAACTATTAAATGACTATAAAAAAGATCCCAGTTTTTGTTTTTTAGCTTTAAGCCCACTTCATAAGGCTGGAGTTTTGATTGAAAGAGATTCCTGGGATTTTGATCGATTCTATTCGGCATCAGAAAAGATGGATGTTGCCGTATCAGAAGCTTTAAAAGAAAGCCTCCACCAAACTTATTTGGCTCTAAATAAGGAGACAGAAAACAAGGTAGGATTACAGTATAAAGGTCAAAAGGAATTAAAAAACCTTTGTCTAAACCTTTTAGCAAATGTGGACAAGGACTTAGCTCTTGCCCTTGCGGAAGAACAGTTCAAAAACAATACCGATCTCAGTCATCGCCTTGGCGCACTAAACGCCGAAAAAAAATGTAAAACTAAAATTGAAGACATGAAACTTTTAGCTGAATTTGAAAAACTTTGGAAACAGGATCGTTTGGTAATCACCAATTACATTCAAAAGGTTTTTTCTCAATCCCATTTAGAAGATCAAAAGTCTTTAGAAAGCATAGAAAACAAAGACTACTTTGAGAGTCAAAATCCAAATCATCTTTACTCATCTTATGCTTTGTTTGCACAATCCGATTTAATTTTTCACAAAAACTTTAGCTGGAGTTATGAGTTTTTAATGAATAGAATTTTAAAAATTGATTCCTTCAACCCACAGGTAGCTGGAAGGATTTTAGGCAGAATGCAAAACTGGAATCGTTTTGACGACAAGCGAAAACTAACCATGAAAAATCTTCTCCTAAAAATAAAACAAGAAAAAACCAGTAAAAACCTTGAAGAAATAATAGATAACAACCTGAAATTACTATGATTTTAAGCCTTTAAAGTAAAACTTTAAGGTTCTAAACGAGGGCCTCATAAAAGCAAAATATTAAATACAATCTTTGCCTTATGAGGTCTTTTTGTATACAACAGGTTCGTGATTTGTAAATCTTTGATTTTATTCAGTTTATTCATTGCCAGCTGCAATGTTTTCGCAAGCAGCAATAGCAAGTGTGAACTAGAGAAACTTCCTCTAGATCAATCTTTCGACTTCAAATATTTTGTAAGAAAAGAAGCAAGAGAAGAAATTAAAACTCTAGATTTTCTAAAATCTTTAAACGGTCAATGGCTTCCACTTCTTGGCAAACATTCAGATGCTGACATTCGACTTTTATTTCAAAAAAACTTAGACCCTTACGATGAAAAACAATACATTGAACAAAGCTTTTTCTACTTAAATTTTACGGAAATAAAAGTCCTTGAAATGGGACTCTTAGATTTTGGAATCCATTCAAAGAATACTTTAAAAATTGAAGACGCTAGCATTACCAAACCAGAATTCAATCAGCATAACTGCCTAAGCCCAGAAATCATTGAATGGTCAAGCAACAACCCTACTCTTCCAGGAACCAAACTACACTATAAGTATTTTGGGAAAATGAAATCAAAACTAAAAAGCAAAGAAGCTCATATCGAAATCTACTTTCCGCAAGGAACTAGGGTTCGATTGGTAAAAAAAGAACAGCATATTGATTTTGGCTTAAGCTTTTCAGAAGACCTATTTCATGAGGATGACGAATACTACAAAAAAAATAAGGCATTTCGCAGAATCTCAGGTGTCGTGGTTGTGGAAGCTCAAAACCAATGCCCGAAACTTAACGATCTTAGCAACTCACAAGAAAATTTAAGCAGTTGCTATTTAGAAAGTATTAAAGACAACTCCATTCCCAACTGGAAAGCCTATTTGCACATCGTTCAACGTAACGCTAGATGGATGACGCTTTTTAATCTAGAACCACCTAGCGAACTAGGAATGGACATGGAATTTTACTCAGGATTAAGTAGCCTGAGCTACAATAATAGTAACTTTCTATCTGATTCCAGCAAACGCTCCTCTTACATCATTCGCTTAAAGAATGAAGGTGGACCGCAGTTCATTGATATTGACCAAAACCGCGTTCCCGAAATCGGAGAAATCAGTGGTGACGGAAACTGGAATCCTAATCGTCAGTACTTAAACATTAACATTAGTAATAACAAAGAAATGGTGGAAATCGAATACCTAGAAAAAATCTATGAAAACGACCATCTACCAGGAAAAAGACAGGTTCGTGCATTCTTTGGAACCGGAGAATACAAAAGCCCCTAAATGTGGGCTTTTATTTTTTCATAGATACCGTCAAAAGCACCATTACTCATAATTAAGACTAAATTTTTATCGCCAAGCTGAGCTTCGAATTCTTCCCATATCTCAGATAAATCAGAAAAATAGATTGCCTTCACCCCTTGAGCCTCAATGTCTTGAACTAACTTTTTCGTATCTAATCTCTCATCGTCAGCAATTTTAGATTGATCAAAAGCTTGTTTAATAAAAACAACATCTGCTTTGGAAAAAGCTTTCACATATTCTTTTTGAAAAATATTTCTACGACTAGTGGCTGAACGAGGTTCAAAAAAGCAAATCTTCTTCTCTTCTTTGAAGCTCTTAGACATACCATCCAGCAAAAGCTCTACAGCACTTGGGTGATGAGCAAAATCCTCTATCACTTTAGTATTTGAATTTTCAGCAATCAACTCTTGGCGACGCTTCAAACCTTTGAAGCCATTTAAAGAATCAATGGCCTTTTCTAAATCAAAACCTCGAAGGTGCAGCATACTCAAAACACTTAAAACATTCCAAACATTAAATTCGCCATACATAGGACTATTTACCAGATAGCTTTTGCCATCTGGAGTGTTTAACTGAAATCGAGTTCCATTTTGATGAAATTCCACATCACTAAAACTATAATCAGCATCTTCACCAAAACTTTTAGCATCTATATTAGGATATTCTTTTAAAATACTATGGATGTTAGCATCAGAATTTAAATAGAGCAGTTTCCCATCACTAGGAATTCTATCTAATAACATTTTAAAAGCATCTTTTACTGCATCAAGATCTTTATAAATATCTGCATGATCAAACTCAATAGAATTCAAAATCACATACTTTGGCTTGTAATGAATGAATTTAGGAACCTTGTCAAAGTAGGCAGTATCATACTCATCTCCCTCAATCACAAAGCAATCTTTTTTAGGTGCACGAAAACTTTTGTTAAAATTTAATGGAATTGCACCAACCAAAAAACCTGGCTCTTTTCCTAAACTTTCCATAACCCAAGTCAATAAACTCGTTGTAGTGGATTTTCCATGGGTACCGGCAACTACATAACTATCTCTATGATCAATGATTTTTTCACCAATGCAATTGGCAAGACTCGTAAAAGGAATCTTAGAATCAATTAAAGCTTGAACCTCTGGATGATTACGACTCATAACATTACCAACAATCACCAAATCAGGACGAGGATGTAAATTTTCAGGCTTATAGCCTTCCGAAATTTCGATATTTAGAGACTTCAACATATCCGACATAGGAGGATAAACATTTTGGTCACTTCCCCTAACTTCGTGGCCCATGTCTTGTAATAGACCTGCAAGACTCGCCATTGCTGTTCCACAAATACCCATCATATAAATCTTCATTGATTCCATCCTTTTTCCTTACTCACTTAAACATTCAACAATTTTATTATGGATCAAAGAACGAAGCCCGACAAAGGCTTTGTTTTCCCGTGTTGGATGCACACGGTTTGACAAAATTATAACTCCTAAATCCTGCAAAGGATCAAACCAAATGCTAGTTCCAGTAAAACCGGTATGTCCAAAAGACTGCTCTGAAAAATACTTTCCACAACTGGCTTTTCCAGCACTGGGCTTCATAAAACCATAGCCCCAGTCGCCAAATTTTTCATCCGTTTGCCTGCGACCAAATAACTGCATGGTTTCCGCTGTAATCCTTTTTGACTCACCTAAAAATGCTTTACGAATTTCCGTGAGCCAAAGCTGTAGGGATTTTGCATCAGAAAACAAACCCGCATGACTACTTACTCCACCAAGTGCGTGGCAATTTTCATCATGAACCTCAGCTTGAATCATTCTCCCCAAGTATTCTGATCTTTCAGTGGGCGCAAAAAGTGATTTATTTAAATTGGTCTCATTATTAACATTGAAAAATAGGTTCTCAAATCCCCAGGACTTTTTAAAATCTTCAAAAATTTGCAACAAATCTTTGCCGTAAATTTCTTGCAATAAAAGCCCTAAGAAAAAGAAATCAATGTCTGAATATACAAAATTACTTACAGGCTTTTCTCGGCTCTCTGAGGAGAGAATATCTCTAAGCTTGGTCCATTGCTCGCGAAAATCAATGTTCTTCCGTTGAGCTTGTGGATCCAGTTCATTGTAAAAATCAGACCACCATCGATGACCAGCGCTATGAGTTAACAAATTTGCCACACTTATTTTTTTATCTGAAAACTCAGAGAGGTATTTTTGTAAGGGGTCATCCATTTGATAAAGGCCTTGTTCATAGGCTTCCATCAAAACACTAGTGGTAAAAACAATTTTTGTTAAACTGGCAATGTCAAAAAACTGAAATTCTTTTCCCATAGAAAAATCAGCAATCCATTTTCCGTTTTTTATAACTGACAAATGAAAGCTACTGGTAGCCTCTAAAAGCTTCATGCCTTGAAAAGCCTTAATTAAACTTTGCTCAAGCTCTAAATTCTTTGACAAGAAATTTTTCCTTTATTAGCACAAATTTCAATCTTTGAATTGGTGTTAAACATTAGCGGCAGTTGAGTTTTACCATGTCCGAGCGGCAAGCCCTTTAAGACTGGAAAACGCATCTGCTCCGCAAAGGAATTTAAGGCCTTACTTACCGTAGAACTACCATTTGGCTCATCGCCTCCAATAAAATGGCCAAAAACCACAGCTCTTGCTTTCAACAAATCAGAACCAAGAAGCAATGCTTTTAACCAACGATCTACCACGTATCCTCGTTCATTGACCTCTTCCAAAAAAACTATTCGGTTCTTGAACACTGGAGAAAAATCACTTCCTAAACAACTGGCTAAACTCACCAAATTGCCACCGACAATTTTTCCTTTCACTTCTTTTAGGTTTTTATAATTGTTCATTACACTTAAGCCTTCATAGCTTAAAAGATCAGTCTTTTTATAATCCCCTAATAAGAGATCCTTAATGGCTTTTTTCTCTTTATTATTGCAGCGATCTGAACCGAAACGACTTAAAACAGGTCCATGGACACAAACCTGCTTCCAATGATTTATCACAAACTGTTGCAGTATGCTTATATCACTCAAGCCGATCAAAACTTTCTTCTGTAAAGGCGCTCTGCTGTTTCCTAGATAAGGTAAAATTCTTAAACAGCCATAGCCACCTCGAAGGGCCCAAACCACTTTCGCATCTTCCGACCTCATGGCATCAATAAAATCATGAGCACGGTATTCATCGGTGTTGGCTAAATAAGTTTTTGAGCGCATCATAGATTTAGAATACTTTGCTTTTAAACCAAGTGACTCTAAATACTGTACGGCTGCCGCCAACTCCTCTTTAGGACAAGGGCTGCCTGGCGCAATGATTCGAACTGTATCCCCTTTTTTCAAAAGCATCTTAATACAACCTCTGCTTACTTAATGATTTTAAATAATTTTGTACTAATGTCTCCAGATTTTTTTTCAATTGCTTTCCAGCAAACAAATCTTTGATATCTTTACTGCTCAAACGCAGATTTACATCTTTACTTTCCAAGCAGGCCTGTTGCAAATGCTCTCCGGCTTTTAAAGAATGAGAAAGACTTTGTACAATTTTATAGGCCTCTTCCCGAGACAAGCCGGTCTTTACTAACATTAAAAGCAGGCTACTAGAAAATAAAACTCCACCAGAAAGATCCATATTTTTTTTCATTCGCGCTTCATCCACCACCAATGAATTTAACAAACCAATAATTCGGTAATTCATATAGTGCAGCAAAATGAAAGCATCAGCAAAAAACACTCTTTCTGTAGAAGAGTGGGAAATGTCTCGTTCATGCCATAGACTTATATTTTCCAAACCAGTTCCCGCATAAGCTCGCATCATTCTTGCCAAACCAGTCACGTTTTCTGCGGTGATCGGATTTTTTTTATGAGGCATGGCACTGCTGCCTTTTTGCCCCTTAGAAAAACCTTCGAAAACCTCAGACACTTCGGTCCTTTGCAAATGACGTAGTTCAACAGCAAGCCTTTCCATTCCAGAAGCATAAACGGCAAAAGAATTTAATAAGGTAGCGTGTCGGTCTCTAGGAACAACTTGAGTGGCCACAGTCTCTGCTTTTAAAGAAAGTTTTTTGGCTACTTTTTTTTCTAATTGTTGCGGTTGATTACTATAGGTACCTACTGCTCCACTGAGTTTACATATTTTATTTTCAGAAAAAGCCTCTTTGACTCTAGAAACATTTCTGCGAAATTCAGCATGATATCCACATAGTTTGTAACCAAAGCTGGTTGGCTCGCCATGCATACCATGAGTTCGGCCAGCGCAGAGCTTGGTTTTATTGCTTCTAATTTTCTGCTTAAATAGCTGGTCAATTTGTTTAAATTGATCCTTCAGTAGCTGCTCGGACTCCTTAATCATTAAACTCAAGGCCGTATCTAATACATCACTACTGGTCATTCCGTAGTGAATATAACGACCCTCTGGCCCTACTTTTTCTGCAAGCTGACTAACAAAAGCAATTACATCGTGCTTGGTTTCTTTTTCAATTTCTAAAATTCGATCCACATCCACTTTGGCTTTTTGATTAATTTTATTGGCCGCTTTCTGTGGAATGATTTTTAACTCAGCCTGAGAAGCGGCTACAGCACACTCCACTCTCAGCATCTGATTAAAGCGTGACTCCAGTTCCCATATTTTTCCCATCTCTGGACGAGTGTATCTCGCTATCACCTGCATCCTCCGTATCTTTATCTGCTAAATTTTCTATGAAGCGTGTTTGTTTCATCAAACGATAACCCATATCTTGTCTAAAGTCGATTTCAGGTCCCATGAAAACAAAGTTTTTGATATTATTAATTTGAATTTTTGAACGACAGTCTTCCTCATAAATTCCAAAAGGAGAAGGACCTAAATCTTCAAAAGGATGAGTCATCTCTACAGGCATTTCAAATTTATCCAGTTGAATATTCTTAACTCTATTTTTTAAATAGGTTTTGATTTGAGTTGCCTGTTCTTTTAGATATTCTTTTCTAAACCTTTCAACTCTTGGAATTTTTATCCAAAAATCCACTTTTCTAGCCGTTTCATTTTTAAGACACTGCACAAAATTCGCATGAGTCCAAGGCAAATGAATGTCCTCAATCATTAAAAACTGCTTAGGAAAGGACTCAAAAACTTCTCCATCTTTATACTTACAGGAATAGCGTAACCAAACCCATTGTGCTTCGATTTTGTCTGATTTAAAAAGTTTTTTACTTAAAGCCTTGTTATGAAAATCTAGTTCGTGGGTAGAAAGCAAGTTGATCCAATTTTCAGCACGAACAAATTCGCTAAATTTTCCCGTCGATACTTCCATACCTTCGATGTTTTTTTGATTTAAATTTAAATCTATCAACTGACCTGAGCGATAGACTTTAACACCTGCCGATTCTAGTTTCTTTAAACTTTCTTCGTAAGAACTGCGACTTACCTCGCGAAAATAATAATTATAAAATAAAGGAAAAGCCCTTCTAGGACCGATGGAAGAAAAATTGGGGTAAACGATACTAGATGAAAAATTATGCCCCAATTGCACCATCCAGTTTTCTCTAAACTCGCGATTGATTAAAACTTTATTTAACTCTTCTACCTTCGCTACTTCTGAGCCGTCAGACTCTAAAAAATAACTTTCTGCTAATTGCAAAGCGCTGTGTTTTTTTGACTGAAAGCCATAATTAGGACCTTTTAACTCAATGGGACCACTCTTTAACCAAACACAAAATCCACGATCCGATTCTATGGCGTTATTTGATTCTGACCACATAGCCCACTGTTTCGCAGTTAGCCCTGGTGACTTCATCATTCCAAAAGGGCCTTCGGTATCTTCTTTCGTCCAATGCCCGAAGCTATCTGAAAGATCAATGAGCGCCACTTTGTAATTTTTGGCCTGTAGCTCACTAGCCAGCCAGTGAGCCTTGTCGTTCCTCGATATAATAACATAATCAAAAACTTTATACATATTGAAAGCTTAGCCCCTTCTAGCTAGGCGGTCAGTGGAAATTTCAGTCTCATCATAATTTGTGGGAAATCTGACCCTTTTTTAAGCGATGCTGCTTATTTAAGCTTGCAAGGTAAGTTTTACAGCTTCATAAAATTAAATTTGGCAATCTCAAGAAAACTAGATATAACCGCCGACTCGTTAAGACGAATAGTTTTAACACCCCCCTCATTTTGATGGACGCGTTCTCCCCCCCTTTGACGCGTCCATTTTTTTTTATCATGATAGGGACTATGGCTAAAATCTTCTCCTTCACCTACCGTTATTTCACCGTGCCACTATTAAGTGTACTGGCTTTTTTACTTTTTCCTTTTAATAAAAAACTAAAAGAAGGACTCAAAGAAAGAAACTATGGCTTGGGACGAAGCTACCCTAAAAAATTAAATAACAAAAAAACATATTGGTTCCATTGTTCAAGTGGTGAAATTGAATACGCTCTACCTTTAATGAGAAAATTGAAGGAACAAAAAGATTGCAACATACTATTAAGCTGGCACTCCCCTTCGGTTTTAAAATTAATCAAAGAAAACTCTCCCATCGATTATGTAATTGCTAGCCCATGGGAAAGTCTCTCTAGCTACAATAAATTTATAAAACACTTCCAACCAGAAAGACTCTTTATAGCTAGAACCGATTTATGGCCGGCGATGCTAGAAAGTGCTAAACGACATAACATTCCTAGCATTCTTTTTGCCGCCACTTTTGTAGAAGGTAGCGGTAGAAACTCAAGCTTTTTAAGTCGCAATTTTTACTCCTGGGTTCATAATCTTGTGAGTCAAATCTATTGCGTTACAGAAGAAGATAAAGAACTTTATTTAAAGCTAAATTACAAGGGCGAAATTTTTGTCTCTGGAGACACACGTTACGAACAGGTAATCTGGAAACTACAACAAAGCTCAAGCTTTCCCATTAAGCTTGTAAGGGACGAGCGTTTAATCATGATTGCTGGCTCCACTTGGCCAGAAGACGAAAACCACCTACTTCCAGCCCTATTAAAGCAAAAGCATAGCTATCGTCTAATCATTGCTCCGCATGAACCAAGCGATGAACATCTTATGCCCATCATCGCTTTCTGCGAAAACAACCAACTCAGCTATAAGCTTTTCAGTCAAACTCATGAATTTTCGGAAGATGTTCTAATCATCGACAAAGTTGGAGTTTTAGCCAGTGCCTATGATAAATCCGACTTGGCATTTATAGGTGGTGCGTTTAAAGCTTCAATTCACTCTGTGATGGAAGGCCTGGCAGCTGGCCTCATTTGTATTTTTGGCCCCTTCCACAAAAACAACCGAGAAGCCATCGAGTTTCAAAATTATGAACTTGATTCAAAGACTAAACTAAGCATGGCAAACACAGTAGATTCTCAAGAAAATCTTGAGCAAATGCTAAAAAGTATTTTCTCAGCAAGAGAGAACTTATCTTCCTTCAAGTTAAAAATCAAAGAACTCATTCAGTCCAAAGCAGGAACCAGTGAGAAAATTTCAGTAGCGGTAGGCAAAACCCAACTTTAATGCCAAAGGAAAGATGCTACGGTCCGAATTAAAAACATAACTGCCCTTGGCTATACAATCCACTTTGAATGAATTTGTAGTGTATAGGTTATAGCCAAAACCAAGAATTCCTCTCAAATAAAATGGTAGGTCTTCGCCAGAAACGTCTTCTTCGGTCGAATCCACTCTTAGCGTCACAGACTGCCCGTTATCAACGGCACCACCCATCACTGCAAAAAAGTTTCTTGAAATAAAGTGGTGGTAAGCAAAGCGAACGCTTATGAAATTTTGCGTAAGCTCTATATTTGATTTACTTGCAGATCCACTATATATCCCCTCACCAGAGACGTCGTAGCTTTGCAGAGCAAACTCAGCACGAATGAGATTTCCATTTTCTCGAGGCACTTCAAAAAAGAAGCCGAAATAGGAACTACTACCATTCATAGCATCAAAATGACTTTCAATTCCCCCTGAATCCTGAAAACTAAGCTCCCCCATATTAGTAAGATTGTACTCATACAAAAAACCGAAAGCTCTTTTAGGAGGAGACTTCTTCGCAGGTTTTTTTTGTAATTGATCTTTAGAATCTAAAATTTTACTCCAATAGATATCTTTGCTTTGAATCCAAGCCTTATAGCTTTTGCCTGATTTTTTAACGTAAACACGATACCATTTACTTTTACGAGACTTCATCCGCAGATTAGCACTCATGCCTTTTTCTAAGTAAAATATTGGTCTTGATTTGGCGTTCCTCTTTTTATAGACGGCGATGCTTTCCTCGACCTGCAACTGCAAAGAAGCCCAAGATGTAGTACATGCCATCGCAAAAAGGAAGGTATAGAAAAAATAGCGCATAGTTTATTTAATCCTTTTGCCAGCTCCCTTGCAAGTTTATCCATTTACATTATGGACCTCTAAATTTCATTTTTCAAAAACCTAAATCTTCCCAACGACAAAACTCTAAAGATTTAATTTTATTTAACTTTTGCTTAAAACAAGACCACAAGAGTCAGCTTTCGCCTAGGCCATGGTACAGATCCTAACACAAAACACATTACCCATTACAACTCCTCACTAAAGCCAATCAAACTATCTTTACTAAACAATTTTATACAGGAGAAGATTATGACAATTTCCACGTGGAATTTGGCAAAAGGCCTATTCACATCAGCTGCATTGAGTTTCGTTGCAGTATCCGTTAATGCAGAACCAGTTGTATTTGGTGTAATCAACAAAGAAATTCGTAGCATCAGCCAAGACGCCGACGCTAACCGCATTAGTAAAGTGAATTTCACAGACGTTGATGGCCTAGAGTCTCGAGTTGGAGTGAAGGGAAATTTCAAAGGTAAAAATTCAGATGTTGATTACAACATTGAATTGGGAACGAACTCAAACCGAGACGATTCCAGTAACACGGAAAGAATTCGAATTCGCCTTGCCTACGCAACAATTAATCTTTCTTGGGGGCATATCACTTTAGGAAAAGCATGGAACCCTAGTGCTATACGTTTGATAAAAATTGACCCATTCTTAGGCTCAAGCTTACAAAATCTTAACCTCGATTTCACATCTATCAACACTTATACCAATGATAATTCGAAAGCAAAAGGATTGGGATACCGAGCTAGATATTTCCATGATCAAATAAGCTTCCAGACAAAAAGCTATGCTGGTTTTCGCTACCACATCTCAATTGATGATGACGGCAAAACCGCACAAAACACTTCTAGTGATGACAGTGAGTACATTACACAAATGATCACACACGACTCAAAATGGAATGATGGAAGCAACGCATTTGCCATCACCAGCTCAAAGCAGAGATTCAGAGAGTCATCCGCCAAAGAAGAAAGATTTATCCAAGTCTCAAATAAAGTGGTATTTGGCCGACACCACATTTCATTAGCCCTAGGAACTAGTGAAGACGCCAATGGTGAGGCAGAGAGAAGCTTTTTTGCTTACGCTTTTAAGCTAGATAATGACAAGTTTGCTTTTAGCTACGGAAACCTTTCCCAAGACAACACCTCTGGAACTAAGTTGGGCACAAACAATTTACTAGCACTTGGCTGGTTTCATACCTACAACGAAAATCTTACTCTGAGACTAACTGCAGGACAGTATAAACTAAAATCGGAAACAGCCGATAGTTTTAATAGTGGTTTCGCTACCAATCAAACGGAAAACAAAGCAACTCTAGTTGCTGGTGGAATTTTCCTAACTTTCTAAATCTTTGGGGGATTTGATGAAAATAATAAGTTTTTTAGTCATTAGTATTTTTGCGCTTTCAAGCAATGCCAATGCTGGTGAATGCAGCAAAGAAAAAGCGAAAAAAGAAGTAGAGCGTGTTTGTGCGGAAATCGCAGAGACAGGCAAAAAACCTAAAACCAAATCCCTGATTTTTGAAAACTGTGGAAAGAACTACATTTGGATTCAAGATACGGATGAAAAAATCACTATGGTTTCCCACCCGATTAAACGTCGCTTAAATGGTAAAGCCTTAAATGAAAATAAAGACGAAAACGGATTAAAACTTTTCGTTGAGTTTAACATTGAGGCTCACCGCGTAGCAAGAAAACCAGCTAGCGCTAGTGGCGAAGCCATTGCGGCCGGTAAACACAACAATGGTTGGGTTGACTATATGTGGGCAAAGCCTGGTGCAGAAAAAGCCACCGCTAAAACTTCTTATGTGAAGTTATGTCAAGGTCCGAACAATGTTTCTTGGATTGCAGGTTCAGGAATCTGGAAAGAAGATTTAAAATAATTGAATTCTAAATTTTTGATTTGAGCCAAAGCAAAGGTGTGTGGATTTTGAAGAGTTTGAGTTTAAAAGCAAAAATATCTTATCTCGTTGTCGCTAGTTGTATAATCAGTGCATTTGCAGTGTTTTTAATTAGCACCAGTATCGCTAGAAAAGAATTAGTAAAAGCTTCTCAAAATCAGTTAGAATCCATTGCCAGTTTGGCTCAAAATCGCATCCAACAATACTTCTTGCAAAGTAAAGAGTTTGCAGAGGTTTTGGGAGAAGATCGATTAGTTGAAGGTTTATTTTTAGCCTATGAAAGCGCTTTTTTTGCCGCAGGATACGAAATAGGTGAAGACAATGACATTGAACTAGCTGATTTTGCAACACAGGATGAAATCTACCAAGAGCGAGTCAAAGGACTCCTAAAAAATTATGGCTTCCACAATCTATTGCTGGCAAACATTGATGGGCAAATTATTTTCTCTGCCAACGTCAGCAATGAAAAGCAACTCCTAGGAAAAAGCCTATCTGATGGAAGCCTCGCTAACTCTCACCTATCTGAATGTTTTAACGAGAGTATGGACGGAGAGAAAAAGGAAGTTCGTTTTTACGACTTTACTTATGTTCCGCTAATTGATCGAACAAAAGCCATACTATGCATCAAAGCATTTGCCGAGTTTGAACACCTTTCCGAAGGAATTCAAGCTGGCGATAACTTAGGTGTAGTTATCGTCGAACTAAGCTTAAACGAGATCAATCAAATCCTCTCCAATCGCGCAGGCATGGGTGACACTGGACAAAGCTACTTGGTTGCTGATGACCGCCTACTTCGCTCAGACTTATTTTTAAACCCAGAAATTTTTAATTCCAAAAACTCGATTAAAAACGGCTTAAAAATTGAGACCGCCAGTGTGGAAAACGCCATCGCAGGAAACTCCGGCTACCACATTACCACTGGTCCACTAGGTGAAGAAGTGGCCTCTGTCTACACAAGTCTAAATGTTTTTGGTAAACCCTGGGCACTTATTAGCGAAAAAAATACTAGCGAAATTTTTGCGCCCATTAATTATATGATCACTCTCTCTTTTATAGGCATTGTGATCCTAGTTTTAATCGCCCTATTTGCTGCCAACTTTGTAGCAAAAGCCTTTGCTGATCCCCTAGCTCAAATCGTTAGTCAACTTTCAAAGTATGCGAAGGGCTTAGAGACTGACAGTGATGGAATGCGTTCTTCGGCCGAAAAACTTTCGGAAGCGGTAACCGAGCAATCTGCAGTAGTTGAAGAAACAAAAGCAGGATTAAATCGCATCATGGAAGGCTCCATTCAGAATTTAGAAGGAGCGCAAAAATCACAGGAAATTAGTGAAAATGTAAGCTCTGAAACTTCTAGCGCTCATATGCAAATGCAAAGCCTTGTAGAAGCCATGCATGAAATCAAAGACAGCTTTGATGGAATTAGTAAAATGGTTGATATCATCCAAGGCGTTGGCGATAAAACCGAAGTGATGAACAGCATCGCCTTCAAAACTCAAATGCTAAGCTTTAATGCCTCGATCGAGGCGGCTCGAGCCGGTGCCGCAGGGAGAGGTTTTGCCGTTGTGGCTCAAGAGGTAGGTCAATTGGCCGAAATGAGCTCGAAGGCTGCTACAGAAATTGAAGAAGCTATCAAACAAACTTTGAATCAAGTAGAAAGCCTCACTAGTTCTTCTAGATCTCATGTTTCTAGAGGAGAGCAACTCGTGTCAGAGACCTCTATGCTTTTGGATCGAGTGGTAAAAGGCACTGCTGTCGTAAAAGAATCGAGTGCTGATATTTTTAATAGCTCCACCGAACAATCCGATGGCGTAAAAGAAATCAATGTTGCTGTAGACCAAATTTTAATCGCCGTAAATGCTGGGGAAAAAGAAGCTGTTCAAGCAAAGGAAAGAAGCCAACAGCTTGCCAAACAAGCAAGTGGCTTATCCGCCATTTCAGAAGCAATGCAAAAATTAATCTACGGCGGAAAAAACCTTCCCAATGAAAACAATGTCAGTAGCAATGAGCCTAAAGAAAATAAAATTTTAAAAAAATTAAAAAGAAAAGCTGGCTAATTTTTTAAGTCATTTTTTATCTATCTACACTACCTAATTGCGCTTAGTAAAATCGGATCTCTGAATTAAACTTAGCTTTAATATAAGTCTTCAAAATCTCCTTTTACACTCCCTGAAAATTGAAACACAATATAAACAACTTAAAATTTTTAATAGTTTTAGGTCTCTACGCTATTTTTTAGTAGTCACAAACTGGCCCCTTTGATTGCGGATGAACTAGTGTTAAAGCTATGAACTTCTTTTCTGTATTCAGTACAAAGAAAATTAAAACTCGGACATTTCCATTTAACAAAATACTTCCCCGCCTTTAATAAAGCCAATCCGCAATTAAGGGAGCCAGTTTACAATAGTCAAATGAAGCAACTTTTAATTTCTAAGAACTCCTCCACACATTTAAAAATATCTTTATAACTCTGCCCAAAATCAATCACCAAACTCCCTTTAAGTTCAAACCAAAATTAAAAGCATTCGCAAAGCTCTACTATTAATCTCCTTCTACGTGTTTTTAACCGCAGTTAAATTGAAGAGCCACAGCTCTAAAGCATTAACATAGAGGCATCCACACTTTAGGAACCAATTTTTTAAATGAAAGCAATTTCAAAGAAAGGGTTTTTTAAATAAAAACTACATAGATTTAAATCTAAAGCCTCTTTTGCGGAGCTAGAAAAATTGTCTCTTTACTTCTCTGACGAAACGCATTAAAAATCAGATTCTTAGCAAGCAGAGGAGTTTATGAAAATCTCATTAAGCAAAATCAATAAAGACAAAGAGAGCTTCCACTTTACCGAAGAAAACCAAGAGTTTTCCGAGAGACTTTCTGACATATTGGGAAAAGCCAAGTTTGAAATTCAGCTTGAGGTCACAGAGCTTGGCGAAGCCATTGAAGCCAAAGGTCATTTCAAAGCAAAACCTCTGCTTGAATGCAGTTTCTGCGCTGAGGATTACCCTTATAGCCTAAGCTTTGATTTTCAAGAATACTTGTTTCCAGAGGAAGCCAAACGCGCTGCAAAGCTATCTGGCGACGAAGAAGTTCACATCAAAAAAGCGGACCTAGAAAATAAAAATGGAAACGATGTAAGTGTAATTGGTGATGAGTTTTTATTTTTAGACTATATCTACGATAAAGTGGGTTTCCACATCCCCTTCCAGGTTCCTTGTAAGGACAAGAAGGAATATTGTGAAAATTATACAAGCATTCAGTCTAAAATAGAGGCTTACAAGGCCCCAGAGGAAGTTTCTGAGAACCCATTCGCAGCATTAAAAAGCTTGAAGGTTGACAAGAAGCATTAATTTGCGCATAACACTTGAGATTATAGAGACAAAGAGGCATTTTAGTTGCCTTTGATATTATTATATTTAGTGAGGTAGGAAATGCCACAACCGAAAAGTAAAGTAAGTCGTTCAAGAAGAGGAATGCGTCGTAGTCACTCAGCAATTGAGCGTCCATCTGAAGCTAACTGCAGCAACTGTAATGCAATCATTGTTTCTCACCGTGTTTGCCCTGAGTGCGGTTACTACAAAGGTAAAGAAGTAGTTCGTAAGCACTAATTTAAATTAGTGTTTACTACTTCTTTTAAAGCAACGGACGTTTAAGTGTTTTCATCAAAGATTCTAGGTACTGGTAGCTATCTACCAGAAAAAATATTAACAAACGCTGATATTGTTCAAAAAGTAGAAACCACTGAAGAGTGGATTTTCGACCGTACCGGAATCAAAACCCGTCACGTTGCTGCCGACGATCAAAACACAACTGATCTTGCAAAAATTGCTGCCGAGAGAGCCATCGAAGCAGCTAATATAGATAAATCAAAAATTGATTGCGTTTTATTCGCAACAGTCTCCCCTGACCAAGTTATGCCTTCTGCTGCTTGCATGCTTCAAGCAAAACTCGGTTTACAGAGATGTGCAGCCCTAGATCTATCCGCGGCCTGTACTGGCTTCGTATACGCTCTTAGCGTTGCAGATCAATTTATCAAAACCGGCATGTACCAAAACATCTTAGTTGTAGGGGCTGAGGTACTCACTCGATACGTTAACTACGACGACCGAGACACTTGTATTTTGTTTGGTGACGGTGCTGGAGCCTTTGTTTTATCTCGCAACGAAGATGAAACTTCCAATGCTAAAATTTATTCCGCTCACCTTTATGCTGACGGCTACCTTGGCGATCTTTTTGAGCTTCCAGGAGGAGGCAGTGCCCATCCTGTGAGTGTTCCCATGATTCAAGAGGGTTTACACTATATGCGTATGAAGGGCCGTGAGGTTTTTAAAAACGCAGTAAGATCTATGAACGATTGCTGTAAAGAGGCCTTAGAAGTCAACAATATGAGCGAACCTGATGTTCAATGGCTAATCCCCCACCAAGCCAACATCCGTATCATTGATGCTGTCGCTAAAAATTTTGGTATCAATAAAGAAAAAGTTATTATCAATATCCAAAGAACAGGTAATACAAGTGCTGGGACAATTCCCATTGCTTTTGATGAAGCTGTTCGTGAAGGAAAAATCAAACGTGGGGATAAGATTCTGTTAGCGGCTTTTGGCGCAGGAATCACCTCCGGTAGTATGCTTCTAGAGTATTAAACAAAGGGGTTCATATGCTTCAGGCCGTCGTTTTCCCAGGTCAAGGTAGTCAACACACAGGAATGATCGAAGGGCTTTTTAAAGAGTCTCAAAACTGTAAAGATCTATTCAATGCTGCAAGTAAAATATGTGAAGTTAATTTTGAAGAACTCTTTTTTAATCCAGACAAAAAAGACCAGCTAAATTTAACGGAAAACACTCAGCCAGCATTAGTTTTAGCCTCAGTAGCTTTATTTCGCGAGGCCATTGAGAGAAAGCGTCTTAACCCGCATTTTGTAGCTGGCCACAGTCTTGGTGAGTACTCCGCTCTTGTGGCGGCCGAGAGCATTTCCTTTGAAGATGCTATTTATGCAGTAAAACAAAGAGGAAAGGCCATGCAAGAGGCTGTACCAGTTGGCCAAGGTGCTATGTTAGCTGTACTAGGAATGGAAGACGAGCAAGTTATTAAAATGTGTCAGTGGGTAGAGAAAGAAACCAATGAAGTTCTAAGTCCCGCTAATTTTAACTCCCCTGGCCAGATTGTAATTAGCGGAAGCGCTAAAGCCTGCGATTGGCTAAAAGAGAATTTTAACAAAGAAGACTTTGGTAACCCGCGAAGACATAAATTCATCCCTTTAGCGGTTAGCGCGCCTTTCCACTGCTCCTTAATGATGCCTGCGCAAATAAAAATGCAAGAAGTCTTAGAGAAAATAGAAATCAAAAACGCAATCCTACCGGTTTTGCAAAACTTTGATGCAAGTTTGCAACAAGAGGCTGGAAAAATTAAGGAAAACTTAATCAAACAAGTCACTGGTGCCGTTCGATGGGTAGAAAGCATCCAACTAATGAAGCAAAAGGACATCAAAGAGATCAATGAATGCGGTCCTGGCAAGGTTTTAACGGGCCTAGTTAAAAAAATTGACTCCGAAAGCTTTTCAACATTCAATATCGAAGACATTGATAACACTAAGTAAATTTAGAGGAAAGCAATGAGCTCTAGTCTAGAAAACAAAAACATCATTATCACTGGCGCCAGTCGCGGCATTGGCGCAGGAATCGCAAAGTATTTAGCGCAGCAAGGTGCTTGCCTTGGTATTAGTTACGCCAACTCCAAAGCGGCTGCGGAAGAGCTCTTAAAAAATCTAGATGGCGAAGGTCATTTTTTAGCGCAACTAGATATTTCCAATGAAGAATCAGTGGATGCTTATTTTAAAGAGGCAAACAAACATTTTAACAATAAAATTGATGGCCTAGTTAATAATGCAGGCATTACCAAAGACCAAATTCTTTTAAGAATGAAGGCCGCAGAATTTGACGATGTCATTGCAACCAATTTGCGAGGAAGCTTTTTATGCAGTCAGAAGGTTCTAAAACCTATGATGAAGGCTCGTGGTGGAAGTATTGTTCATATCACCTCAGTGATTGGCCAAATGGGTAACGCTGGGCAGGCAAACTACGCAGCAAGTAAAGCCGGTACGGAGGCTTTTTCAAAAAGCTTAGCCAAGGAAATGGCTTCCCGTGGCGTCAGGTCCAACTGTATTGCTCCTGGCTATATTCAGACTGAAATGACAGAAGTTTTAGACGATAATCAAAAAGAGAATATTTTAAGCAGTGTACCTATGAATCGCATGGGAAGCACAGAGGATATTGCCAAAGCAGTGCATTTTCTGCTAAGTGATGACTCAGAATATATAACTGGACAAAGCATCGCCGTAAATGGCGGATTGTATATGTAATTTTGGAGGATTAAATGATGACTGAAATCGATGGTAAACTGAAAGAGATTATTGTTGAGCAATTGAGTGTAGATGAAGATCGTATTAAAGCAGAAAGCTCTTTCATCGATGACCTAGGTGCTGATAGCCTTGATATCGTTGAGTTGGTAATGACAATGGAAGAAAAGTTTGACCTTGAAATTCCTGACGAAGACGCTGAAACTTTAAAGACTGTTGGTGATGCATTGACTTACCTTAAGTCTAAAGGAAAGGTTCATTAATCTATGAGTGACAATCGTTTTTTCAGAGCAAATTCAAAACCTCAAGCGCGCGTAGTTGTAACTGGATTAGGTTCACTTAGTCCAATTGGAAACAACGTCAAAGAAAGTTTTGAGTCCGCTATTCATGGGCGCTCTGGAATTGCGAAAATCACCAGTTTTGATCCTGAAAACTTTGCCGCACAAATCGCAGGCGAAGTAAAAAACTTTGATCCAAGTTCCGTTCTAGATACCAAAGAACTAAAAAAAATGGATCGCTTTATTCAATTTGCAATGCTTGCCAGTGATGAGGCCCTGAAAGATTCAGGACTTGAAGTCACTGAGCAAAATGCAGAGAGAATAGGTTGTTTTATTGGAGTCGGAATGGGAGGCCTCCCTAAGATCCAAGAACAACATGATGTATTCTTAAAACGCGGTCCGGGAAGAATCAGCCCTTTCTTTATTCCAATGGTAATTAGTAACTTGGCTCCAGGCCACGTATCTATGCGCTACGGATTAAAGGGACCTAATCTTACTCACACTTCAGCTTGCGCCAGCGGCGCTCATGCCATTGGTGAGGCTTACAACTACATCAAAAACGGTCATGCAGATGCGATGATCGCTGGTGGTAGTGAATCAGTGGTTTGTGAAATGGCGATTGGCGGATTCTCTGCTATGAAAGCTTTATCCACAAGAAACTCCACTCCAAGTGAAGCGAGTCGTCCTTTTGATAAAGACAGAGATGGCTTTGTGTTGGGTGAAGGTGCTGGTATTTTAGTTTTAGAAAGCTTAGAAAGCGCTGAGAGACGTGGAGCAAAAATTTACGCAGAAATTCGTGGTTTTGGTTCTACATCAGATGCACATCATATGACTAACCCTGCTCCAGAAGGAGCTGGCGGAATGAGAGCGATGAAAATGGCTCTTGAAGATGCTGAGCTTAACCCTGAAGAAATTGACTATATCAATGCCCATGGCACATCAACACCAGTCGGTGACGGACTTGAAAGCAAGGCCGTGATGAATCTATTTGGGGAGCATGCAAAAGACAGTTTATGGGTTAGTTCAACCAAAAGCATGACGGGTCACTTACTAGGTGCCGCGGGTTCTCTAGAGTCTGTGTTTTGCGTTAAAGCGATTGAGTCTAGCATTGTACCCCCTACTATCAATTTAGAAAATCCAAGTGAGGACTGCCCTCTTGATTATGTGGCATTGACAGCAAGAGAGAGAAAACTTAAAGCCGTTTTAAATAACAGCTTTGGCTTTGGTGGAACAAACGCAAGTTTGATTTTTACTTCAGTAGAATAAGTATTTAACAAATAAACAACTAAATCATTTCACTTAGAAAAACTTATGGTTTTTCGAGGACGATCAACAATCCTCCTGAATCTTCTATTTCTTTACGAAGAGCCTCTGCACTTATATCTGGGCTCATATCCAAAATTAATTCCAACTGCAAAAACTTCATTCTTGTCTGCATATTAATTTTTATATAGCCAAAGTGATCGCCAAAAATTTTATAGAAAGATGTATTTTTCAAACCAGCATAAAACCCGTAGCCTTTTTTAAAGCTCTCTAAAATTGGCAACAGATTATCACTCACCAAATAGGACTTAATCTCCTTAACTTTATATTTGTCTAGCAAATATTTACTGAGAATTTTTTGGTAGCCCTTGTTTCTACTATTAGTATGAGAGTACATAAAATCCACGGAAAGCACAGCCCCATTGGTACTATATTGTAACTCTGCCTTTGTTTCTCCATTTCGTAGAACTTCTATTTGTTGATTGCCCATGATAGTCTTTGGGTCGCGCTCTTCTAATGGACGCTCAAAGATCACCTCATTCTCGCTTAGCCTTCCAGCAAGTGTATCAGAACCAGAAGAATACTCACATGGCAGAGCAAATGAGCTATTGGAGCTCATAAAAATTAAAAGAAAATAAAGAAAAAACAACCTATAGACCATAACTAAAATAACCGACTAAACTCCTCTAATATTTGAATATAAACTCTAAAACCTCAGAACAAATGTTTTTGTGTTTGAAAGTTTCATAAATTATCCGCTACCTAAGATGCTATTTTTAATGAATGCTTTTTAAGCCTAAAAACTCTCTTTTAATTCTTGCAAGCCATGCCACTAAAATAGATAGCCGATCGCTGTACAAAGACTAAACAAAATGACAATTATTGGCATTCTATGTAAAACCGGCTATCTGAGTTTGCCTTACAATTCGATAGACATTAGGCCGATAAAAGATGAAAATTAGATGGATTACGAGGAGAGAATTTTGTCGTTCAAGAACTCACGTTTTGAAATTGAAAAAGGTATCGTATTACAAGATCGCTATATGGTTGAGAAAATGCTTGGTGGTGGTTTTGAAGGTGAAGTTTACCAATGTCGAGAAATGTATACCGGACATATGGTGGCTGCCAAAATATTTTACCCAGAACGCAACAAACAATTTAAGAAAAGTATTATCTATGCAAAAAAGCTAATTAAATTAAGTAGCACCCCAATTATCATGGACTACATTTCCCACGAGACTATGTGGCTAGATGGAGTTAAACATGCATGTATTTTTTCGGAATACATAGAAGGGATTTTGCTTAGTGAATTTTTAGATGACCAAAAAGGAAAACGCCTGGATAGTTTTTTAGCGCTTCACCTACTACACGCTATAGTTCGTGGTGTTGAGCAAATCCACAGAAATGGTGAATATCATGGCGATTTACATTTGGACAATATCATCATCCAAAGAGTGGGACTTGAGTTTAAATTAAAAATCATTGATCTACATCATTGGGGCGACTCTAAAAAAGACAATCGCGATGAAGATATCATTAAAATCATTCGTATTTTTTATGACCTTTTAGGTGGACCAAAGCATTACCAAAAACTGCCTCCAGCCATTAAAGAGGTAATTTGTGGTTTAAAGCGAGGTTTAATTTTAAAGAAATTTCGCACAATCACACAACTTCGTAACCACCTTGAACTGATGGAATGGACTGATGGAATCCTTTACTTTTAATTCTTCTTTAATATTAAACGAAAAAAAATATGGTAGCCATTACTTCCAAACTCAAAACTTTGAGATTGGCTTGTTCTTTCATAGCTACGCCGATCGCAGTAGTGATGACACTCTTTTTATTTTTGAAAAAGACAACTCCCTTCTAATTGGGGTGGCCGACGGTGCCGGTGGACATCCCAGAGGAGCGGATGCCTCGTTTGCAATTGCCTCTTCGATACAAAAAGATTTCAACAAAGATTCTAATTTCGATTTAGTTCGAAGCTTACAAGCTGCCAATCAAGCGGTATTGGATTTAAAATGTGGCGCAAGAAGCACTTTGAACTTTGCTCTCATTGAAAACGAAAGCTATTACAATTTAAACGTCGGAGATTCCGAGTTAATTCATTGGAACACTAAAAAAAGATGTATCTTTAAAAGCACTCCACAAACCACCCCTGGTTTGTTATTTAAAGCAGAAGAAATCGACTCGGAGGAAAACCTAGAACACCCCTTGCGTTCGCAGGTGTATCATCTCTTAGGAGATACTAACTTAACTTGTGAATCCTCCATTATAACGGATTTAAAACAAGGCCACGGGCTTTTAATCGCATCTGATGGAATTCACGACAACTATACCGCTGAGGATCTCATCGAAGCATTTTCAGGCCCAGAGTTTGAAATGCAATTTGTAAATTTCTGTGGTCATTTAGCTCACCAATTAGATGCCGAAAGTTTGCGATCCATGGACGATTGTTCTTTAATTGTTCTGCGTAAAAAATCATAGCCACAAAAAAAATGCCTCCTTAAAAAGGAGGCATCAGCGAAACTAAAATTTAATTTATTTTTTTATTTTGGAAAAGTAGTTTTATAAAGACTAATCGCATCTGCTAATACTTGCTTTGCTTTAGCAGCACCTTCGAATGGCTTAACACTTACTTCTTTATGTTCAAGAATTTTATAATCCTCAAAGAAACGAGTTAACTCTTTTAAAACGTGAGCCGAAACCTCATCGATATCATTGATGTGGTTCCATTGAGGGTCATCGATATGAACCGCTAATATTTTATCGTCTGCCTCTCCGCCGTCGATCATATGCATAACACCAATTGGACGAACATCCATTAAACACATTGGTTGAACAGGGTATTGCCCTAAAACCAAAACATCTAAAGGATCTTTGTCATCACAATAAGTCTGTGGAATAAAACCATAGTTTGCTGGATAATGAACCGATGAATATAAAACTCGGTCTACACGAAGCATCCCAGAGTCTTTATCAAGCTCATATTTATTTTTAGAACCACGAGGTACTTCAATTACTGCTATTACTTTTTCAGGTGGGTTCTCACCTACTCCAATGTCATGCCATGGATTCATTGTTTAACTCCTTAATATTAATTTACCGCTTTCGATAACTTATCTACTCTTCTTTGGTGCCTTCCGCCTTCAAAATCTGTATTTAGGAAAATTTTTACCATTTGTGTGGCAGCATCAAGCTCGCAAAATCTTGACCCTAAACAAAGCACATTCGCATCATTGTGTAAACGAGAAAGCTCGGTAATTTCGTTATTATAGCAAAGCGCTGCTCGAATATGAGGATATTTATTGGCTCGAATTGCCATCCCCTGCCCTGATCCACAAATTAGAATTGCCCTATCACTTCCATCCTCTGAAAGCTCCTTTGCCAGAGCATCGGCTAAGTCAGGATAATCTACTGAATCCGCAGACTTTGTACCCAAGTCTATCCATTCGATGTTTAAAAAATAAGACTTAATTTTTTCCTTTAAATCAAAGCCCGCGTGGTCAGATGCGATAAAAAGCTTTTGCATTTAGGCCTCCAAATTTATACCCCAAAAGGTAAACAGATTATAAGCCATTAGCAAGGAGAAAGCTCACCCCAGTAGCTAAGCAAACAAAAGCATCAATTTTTATGAAGCTAGTCTCTCTTAAAGCAATTTCCATTGAGAAATTTGATCCAAATAAACAATTTAAGAGTGGCCAAAAAAGATGTAAGAGCTGACTTCATAAGTGCCCTGAGAATAACGCAGCGTGGATTCAACAGGCAGCAGTTACCTTTTAGAGGAAAGAATGATAGTTTGGTGGCCAAATATTCATTACCAGGAGGCCTAAGCGTGTCATTCATTGAAAAACAAGATCCAGAAATTTATGCAGCCATTCAAAAAGAAATTAATCGACAAGAATTTGAACTAGAAATGATCGCCTCTGAAAATTTAGTTAGTCCAGCTGTAATGGAAGCGCAAGGCTCGGTTCTTACGAACAAATACGCCGAGGGGTACCCTGGAAAAAGATATTACGGCGGCTGTGAAAATGTTGATGTAGTAGAAAGCCTCGCCATTGAAAGAGCCAAAAAAATCTATGGCGCTGATCATGCCAATGTGCAACCCCATAGTGGATCACAAGCAAACATGGCAGTATACTTAGCAGAAGCCAAACCTGGCGATAGCGTTTTAGGAATGGATTTATCGCATGGTGGTCACCTTACTCACGGTAGCCCAGTAAACTTTTCTGGTAGCCTTTACCAAGCCCACTCTTATGGTATCAATCCAGAAACAGGTCGAATTGACTACAATCAAATTCGCGAAAAAGCCAAAGAGGTAAAACCTAGAATTTTAATCGCGGGCTATTCCGCCTATCCTCGCGAATTAGATTACGAAGCTTTTCGATCTATCGCCGACGAAGTGGGAGCCACTTTATTGGTAGATATGGCCCATTTTGCTGGCTTGGTTGCTGGTGGTCATTTAAATAACCCTGTGCCTTTTGCAGACTATGTAACCACAACCACCCATAAAACCCTTCGCGGTCCACGTGGCGGCATGATTTTATGCACAGAAGAAAAGGCAAAGAAAATTAACTCTAAAATTTTTCCTGGCTCACAAGGTGGACCACTAGAACATGTGATTGCTGGTAAAGCCATAGCTTTTGGCGAAGCCTTAAAGCCTGAATTTAAAGACTACACAGCTCAAGTTATTAAAAACGCTAAAGCCTGCGCCGAAGGATTGTTAGAAAATGGCATAAATTTGGTAACCGGAGGAACTGACAACCACTTACTACTTTTAGATTTAAGTGACAGAGAGGTTACCGGAAAAGAAGCGGAAGATGCTTTAGGTAAAGCTGGCATTACAGTAAATAAAAATACCGTTCCAAACGAAAAAAGAAGCCCTTTTGTTACCAGTGGCGTAAGAATTGGAACTCCTGCACTTAGTACACGCGGAATGAAAGAAGCAGAAATGAAACAAATTGCACTTTGGATTTCCCAAGTCATTGATCGTCCAACGGATGAGAATATGCTAAAAGAAATCAAAAGTAGCATTCACGAAATGTGTACTAAATTCCCTCTATACCCTCACTTACAAGGATAACTTATGCATACTTACCTTTTTGTAGATGCCGATATTTATTTTGACGGAAAACTACAGAAAATGAATCTAGGCGTAACCGGCAATAAAATTTCTTATGTCGGTTACGATAAACCTGAGGCCAAGGAAGAAATTTCTATGCGAGGGCTTAGTATTTTCCCTGGCTTTATTGACTCTCAAGTTCATTTTAGAGAGCCTGGTTTAACCCACAAAGAAGACATCGAGCATGGTTCTCGAGGAGCGGCACTAGGTGGCATCACTGGCTTTTTTGAGATGCCAAACACGAAGCCTCCAACCATTAGCAAAGAGACTATGCAAGACAAACTAAACATAGCTGACCGAGTCTCTTTTACCAATTACGCTTTTTACGCGGGAGCAACTAAGGAAAACATCACTGAACTTGACGAGATCAGAAAAATGCCTGGTGTATGTGGCATAAAAATTTTCATGGGCTCTAGCACCGGAAGCTTGCTTTTATCACAAGACAGCGAAATAGAAAAAGTATTAGCCAGCGTAAACTCCCCCATCGCAGTTCACTCAGAAGATGAGGACATGTTGGTTGAAAGAAAACACATAGCCGAAGATGCAAAAAATGTTTTTGCTCACCCTAAGTGGCGCAATCACGAAGTAGCAATGACATCGACCAAAAGGCTGATTGCTCTAGCTGAAAAGACCAATAAAAAAATTCACATTCTTCACATTACAACAAGTGATGAAATCGAATATTTAAGCAACAAAAAACACATTTGTAGTTTTGAGCTTACCCCTCAACACTTAAGCCTCTCTGCTCCAGAAGCTTATGAAAAGCTGGGTACATTTGCACAAATGAACCCTCCCATTCGTGATAAGAGCCACACCAATGCTCTATGGAAAGCGGTTGAACAAAAAAGCTTCGATGTTTTTGGAAGTGATCACGCTCCTCACACAAAAGAGGAAAAGAAAAAAGCTTACCCAGAAAGCCCTAGTGGAATGCCCGGAGTACAAACCATGCTACCTGTCTTATTGACTCATGTCATTGATGGCAAGTTGCCAATGGACACCTTAGTGAATGCACTTACTAAAAATGTCGCAGAGGTTTTTGGACTAAGAGAAACTCCAGAAATTAAAGAAGGTAACACAGCCAACTTAAGTGTTTTTGATCTCAAAACAGAACGTACAATTCGTCATGAGTGGATGGAAAACAAATCAGCTTGGACTCCATTCGATGGTTTCAAAGCCAAAGCATGGCCGATTCACACATTGATAAATGGTGGCTTTGCAGTTAGAGATGAAAAACTTTGTTTAAAACAAGGCAGAAAGTATCTCTTCGAACACAATTTAGGCTAGACTAAATTCCTAAATTTTATACGAAACGCTTATTTGGTGATAAAATAGAGGCATGAGAAAGCTAATCTTATGCCTCTTATTTTTTAGTCTCAGCTCTTGTACCAGCTATCGTGGTATGAACAATTACAAGAGCGCAAGATACCGATCTGAAACATACAATGGACATAAAAATATTCAACTTGGCTACCCTTTGAGGAAGTTTAGAATCACAAGAGGCTTTGCTCCTTACAAAAAATCACACTATGGAGTAGATTTCGCAGCCCCTCGGGGCAACAGTGTTTTTAGCACTCACTCAGGAAGAGTAATCTATACTGGGAGTTCCTTTCGAGGCTACGGAAAGCTAGTGATTATCGAGCACCCTAATGGATACGCTAGTTTCTACGCTCACCTCGATCGAATCAACACAAAGCTTGGCGCACTAGTCGATCAAGGGCAAAGGATTGGTTTGGTTGGAGACACTGGAAACGCCCGAGGAGTTCACCTACACTACGAACTTAGAATTGACGAAAAAGCCGCTGACCCTAGCCCCTATTTTTTATAATTAAAAATCAAACTAACACTAAGACAAAGGTCTAAAGACACAGTGAGGCCTGCTTTTTTTTACAAAAGCAGACTATCATTTATATATGAAGAAGCTTTTCATTTTCGTGTTTTTTTGCAGCCTTAGCCCAAACTTTTTTAAACCTTCCCTGCACGCCCAGGAAGTGAAAAAACCAGAATCAAAAGATCAATCTTTGAGAAAAAAGAGCCAAAGCACTTCTGCTAATAAAAAAAACGAAGCAACAAAAAAGGCCACCGAATCTAAAAAAGAAAAGAGCCAGACAAAAAGAATTTCAACTCAAGATTTACCTTCAAAGTTAAGCATACAAAAAAGCAATGAGATCATTGAAGAGATAAGAAACCAAAATCCAGGTTCGGATCGCTACATAGGATTACGAATGGGAACCATTCAGATTCTATCCAATATCACAGGCCTAGAAACTTCCGCCGACAAAACTCTCTTAAGCACTGGTGCAGATATTAATTTTAGAGTTTGGAGAAACTGGTATTTTGAAGCCATATACACCGAACACCTAAATAGCATCAACCCTAGCGAATTTTCGGGAAGCCCTAGCAGAACATTGAGTGATATCTATTACAAGACCCTAGACATTGGGATAAAATATCGATTTGTTCTCGATGAAACCAAACCGGCAAACTTCTTAGGATTTCGTATTTTAAAACACAAAACAGAAAATAATTTTGAATTGGCCGACCCAAGTTCATCCATCATTATAAACGAGTACGAAGGAATGACTTTTGGTGTTGAAAAAGGAATTCCTATTACCGACCGATTAGGAATTAATGCCTCACTTGATATGATCTCCATAACAGGCATTGCCCAGGAATCCGATTTTACAGTGGAAGAAAAAGGCTTAGGCTTTGTAGTTCGCGGAGAGCTGTATTACAACCTACATTTTTTCGGACGAAAATGGCGCACAAGCCTTGCCTACTGGCAAAGTGGAATGATTAACGAGTTTAGTTCTGCAGATAGAGATTTATTTGAAAGACAAAATTTAGTACTAACTTATCGAATGATTTCTGGCGCATTCGCCATGACTTTTTAAAGTTTTATCTACAAAAAAAATAAATTACAGATGCATATTGAATTGCTTAATGAGCGGAACGGTTTTGTTTTTTGCCCATGGAAACACTCTCGTCTGGCGAGGTCTCATCCATATGAATCCACTCAGCATAAAGCTCATCCACAAGCTCACTGAGGTCATTTAGTTCATTAAAGGCAGCTTTTAAAAACTGACAGTCTTGTTTTTTTGCACGATCGACCATTTCCCCTTTCCAGGTTTCAATCATCTCTTCGGCCATTTGAATTCGTTCTTCCATACGACGAAAATCGGATTCCTTGAAAGTCTCTTCGTCCTCTTTCATATGAGGATGAATCAAAAACATAAAATCTTCTGGTCGCTGTTTGTTCAAGAAAAACTCCTTACTATTTTATTGTAAGGCTAAGTTTTTCTACTTTTGAATAAAAAAATTTGCGAGCTATTTATTGGTCTAGATTCGCTTTTTGTATTGGCAGTTTTAGGCCTAGTTCTGCTTCAAAAAAAGCATTTTAACTTTGTTCATCAAATAGCTCCTTTCGCTTTTTAGAAGAACTAAGCTGACTACCAATGCAAGCCTTAAAAGAAGCTCTGTTTCCTAGCTTAGAATCCTATCATTTTTAAAAAAATTGTAAGTGAGTTTTGAAATGAAATACTAGAATTTCTAAACCGATTAACATATACCAAAGCCTTCGTCTTTAAACTTTAGAGCGGGTTCTTTCTCAAAAAAGTGACGCTAAAGGCATAAAAAAAGCC
>CERX01026140.1_pt1 | contig 40940 bp, 39 predicted proteins | sample 350251 | NCBI WGS metagenome assembly CERX01 (sample SAMEA2621044, study PRJEB7988) | marine metagenome | biome: marine biome (ENVO:00000447); feature: deep chlorophyll maximum layer (ENVO:xxxxxxxx); material: "saline water (ENVO:00002010), including plankton (ENVO:xxxxxxxx)" | depth 50 m
ACAAAATCATCTCCGATCATCTTGGGAGTGTTAGGTTAGTAGTGAACTCATCAAATGGGAATATAGTGCAAAGAATGGATTATGATACTTGGGGTAAAGTATTGAGTGATACTAACCCTGGTTTTCAACCGTTTGGTTTTGCTGGTGGGATTTATGATCAGGATACTGGCTTAGTGAAGTTTGGTGCACGTGATTATGACCCAGAAACTGGTAGATGGATATCTAAAGATCCGATTAGGTTTGATGGAGGGATAAACCTTTATGCTTATGCGGATAATGATCCTGTGAATAAGATTGATCCAAATGGCTTATGGGCATTACAGATTGGAGGCCAACTAACTGGATTTTTCCCTACTGCTGGAGCGGGTATTTCGGGTGGAATTGCTCTCTCATATTCTGCTGAGCACGGTTTCCAGTATGGAACTTACTTCAATACCAGCGGAAGAGGTGGTTTAGGTGTTGATTACGGATTAGCTGGACAAGCAGCTTTTACACCAGGTGCAAATCAACTTTCTGACTTGAATGGGTCTTTCTATGGGGCAGGGATTGAGGCACTAACAGTTGGACTTTCTAGAACAGTACCGAGTCAGGGTAATGCTGGCCCAACTTATGGAATATCAATTGGTTCACCAGGCCTAGGTGTCATGGGGATTGTTGGTTATCAAGAAACGGTTAACTTTTCAGGAGGGCAACAGTGTCAGTAGAGTCAAGTGACGTTTGGAAGGGGTTTAGGCGCAGGAGAATTGAATCTGTGCTCTTACCAGTTTTGGCTATTCCGACTTTAGTCATTCTTTCAATGGCTGAAAATTCTAATGATACAACCTCTAAAATTCTAATGTTTTCTATTGTAGCCGTTTTTTTCTTATATACTTTCTATAGCGGATGGGTATTTATGAAAATTAAATGCCCAAGATGTAAAAAGTCATTTCACTATTCACCAAACACCTTGATGATATATGCTGTTTCTAAATGTCGCCACTGTGGCCAAAAAGTTTATGCCGACATAGAAGAATTTTAAAACTCATAGGGACTAAGCTTCTCAATATCACAAGCCTGAAGCTGCCTATAAGCATTAAATCGAAACTCAAAATGCCAGCTTTGTGCCAATGCCTCCTCACAATAACAGCCTTCTAAGCTAAAACCTCGTTTATTAAAATTCGATACATATCTAAAATGATTAACGAAAACTAAAAGTATATAGAAGTGCCAATCGTGCCAGCTTTGTGCCAACAAACTGCATTACAAAACAACTCCCAGACTAAAGAACTACGTCTAGTCTAATTTATAAGTAGTAGAGCGTGCAATAACTTACTCAATTCCTATATGATTAAAGGAGGTATCGAGTACAAAATCATCTCCGATCATCTTGGGAGTGTTAGGTTAGTAGTGAACGCAAGCAACGGTAATATAGTACAACGAATGGATTATGATACTTGGGGTAAGGTGACTAATGATACTAATCCAGGGTTTCAGCCGTTTGGTTTTGCTGGTGGGATTTATGATCAGGATACTGGTTTAGTAAAGTTTGGTGCACGTGATTATGACCCAGAAACTGGTAGATGGATCTCGAAAGACCCGATTAAGTTTGATGGGGGGATAAACCTTTATGCTTATGCGGATAATGATCCTGTGAATAAGATTGATCCCAATGGCTTAGACTCATACTGGGTGGTACAGCCCATGTTTTACGGTCATACGATTCTTGTTATTGATAATCCTTATCAGAGTAGAGGGAAAATGTCGATTGAGTTTGGCCCCAAGGGGTTTGATATATCTAAACTACTTTTTGGGAATCATCCTGGGAAAGTCGAAATTTACTCAGGAGTACCTACAAGCGGCTGGCGAGTACCCGGAAGCTATAAAGAATCAAATCGGTCTGAGGATCGTAAAATTTTGGAAAAAGCATATCACCTTAGAGATTTGGTAAATTCTGGGCAAATTGGGTATAGTTTAATAGGTGGTACCGGTGATAATGCTTCTACAAACTGTGTCGGATTTTCGGGAGCATTAAGAGATGAATAAATTAAGCAGAGGCATAGATTATTTAATAGCATTTCTAGGGCTTTTCTTTTTGATTAACACATTGATTGGTGTTTTAGAATATTTATTAAGTGTAAAGTCGAGACCCTTTAATTTAATTATCACCATTTTAATATCTAGTTTACTAATTATTAGGTTTAAGGTCATATCGTCAGAATCAAAAATTAAGTGGACTATTTTCATTTTAGGGCTATTCTCCAATTTGATAATTGGTGAGTACCTATTCTCTAGGTAGTTGTTGGAGGGCTGAATGGGTAATGATTTAAAGGCTGAAATAGCTGAGAGATTATTTCTAGAAGAAAAAGAATTTTTTGAAAAGGGGGAAATAGTCCTTCCAACTGCAGGGAAGAAAAACTATAAAGTGGTCTCCGATAGGAATGAATTTTCATTAGATGTTACTAAAAGTTCGATAGCTTTCAAATGCAACCTTCAGAAAAGGTACGGTACGGTTTACATTCTCAGAAGATTAGATGTAAATGGACCTCCACATACTAATCCTGATGGGACTGTCATCGAATGTCCCCATATGCACATATACCGTGAAGGGTTTGGTGATAAATGGGCTGTTCCATTATCCGAAATAAAAGAGGTAAAGTTTAATGTAAGTTCAATTGCACATATTTTTAGTGCTTTCTTGGAGTATTGTAATATCATAGAAAGCATAAACATTCAAAATGAGTTAGATGTATGAAGTATGTGGATGAATATTTAAATTGGTTAAAAAGGTCTATTCGAACAAGGGATGTAAACGGCTGGACAGAGATAACAACACCCTATCTTGATAGGCATAATGATTGGATTCAGATTTATGTTAAGGAAACTAAGGGAATCTATGTATTAACTGATGACTCGTACACAATTTTAGATCTTGAAAATTCAGGTTGTGTGTTGGATTCACCAAAAAGAAAAAGTCTTTTGAGTACTACGCTATCTGGATTTGGAGTTAGGCTCAATGGGAATGCACTGGTTATTGAAGCCTCTGCTGAAGATTTACCTTTTAAAAAGCATTCTTTGATGCAAGCAATGTTAGCTGTTAATGACTTATTTTATGTTTCTAGAGCAAGTGTAGACAGCTTGTTTTATGAGGATGTGGTGTATTGGTTAGAGCAAAACAATGTCCGATATACCGAAAATGTCAGTTTTACTGGGAAATCTGGCATGAGTAGTAAATTTAACTTTGTGATACCAAAATCTCCAAAAGAACCCGAGAGGATCCTACATTTAATAAATTCACCTTCAAAAAGTATTGTACAGGCAACAATTTTTTCTTGGGAAGATATTAAGTTTAACAGAAAGTCAGATTCAGTCCTATATGCGATGGTAAATGATTCAGACGAGAGTAGAGAAAAAGTTGCTCAAAAGACTATTTCCCCTTTTAAGAACTATGGGATTGTCCCAATTTTGTCTTCTGAAAAAGATTTATTTATTGATCGACTGGCATCATAGTCTGCTAATTTGGTAGGAAGTTGCCATATGTAACTTATTATCGTTAGGAAATTGTAACAGTGCCTCTCTTGATTTTTTGACCTTGCCTATCCAAAATATCTTTGTTTGATTCTAGCCGTTACCAGTGAGTTTTTGACCTAGCCGGGCAAAACCGGTCCAACGATTGTGTTAGACTGTATGCATAAGGAGACTAGGCTATGGCCCGTAAACGCTTTAAAACAGAAGAAATTATTCAATATCTAAGGACCCACGAATTAAATGTAAACAAAGGGCTGACTCGTGAGCAGTCTGCAAAATCCCTCGGGGTCGCTTACCAAACTCTTGCTCGCTGGCAAAAAGAGTACGGTGGGCTTCGAGTCGATCAGGCTAAAAAGCTTAAAGATTTAGAAAAAGAAAATGCACCCCTTAAGAAGCTTCTTGCTGATGCTGAACTTGATAAATCTATTCTAAAAGAAGCTCTTGAGGGAAACTACTAAGCCCGACAAAGAGACGAGAGGCTGTTCATTTTGTAAGGGATAGTCTCCAGGTTTCAGAGCGTCGGGCTTGCAAGGTGCTAAATCAACCTAGAACCACTCAACGATACGAAGCGAGGCCAGATCCTTTAACTGAAAAAGTTCGTCCCGAAGTCATTGCTTTAGCTAAAAAGTACGGTCGCTACGGATATAGAACAATTACTTCTATGCTTAATAATCAAGGCTGGGAAGTTGGTAAAGACAGAGTGTTCACTATCTGGAAACAGGAAGGATTAAAAGTCCCTTCCAAGCAGCCTAAGAGGGGAAGGCTATGGCTAGCCGATGGTTCTTGTATCAGAAAAAGACCTGAGTATAAAAACCATGTTTGGTCTTATGATTTTGTTTCCGATCAGACTGATGATGGGAGGAAGTTTAAAATATTGAATGTTATTGATGAGCACAGCAGGGAGTGTCTGCTGTCGTTGGTAAAAAGACGTATCAACTCACAAGACGTAATTTTGGCACTGGTAGATCTTTTTCTGCAAAGAGGAGTCCCCAAACATATCCGTTCCGATAATGGACCAGAGTTCGTTGCAAAGAAACTTGTAAGCTGGTTAGATAAGCTAGAAGTAAAACCACTCTTCATTCATCCAGGTTCTCCGTGGGAGAATGGCTATTGCGAATCATTTAATGGAAAGATGAGAAATCAGTTTTTAGATGGGGAAATATTTTATTCGTTGGTAGAGGCTCAAGTTTTGATCGAAAGATGGCGAAGACATTACAACACTGTTCGACCGCATAGCAGCTTGGGCGGTAGACCACCAGTACCGGAAACTATTACACCGAAATTGGAGCTACTTGCCATGTAGAGTCGAACTTTGTTAGTGGTACTAAAACTCCCGGCTGGTCATTTTGGCATCCGTGCCACGGTATTGCCAACTTCAAAAAATAAAAGAATAAAAACACTAACTTAGCTAGCTCAAAGTACCGATAAGTTGAATAGGAGAGATGAATTTGTATGTCTCTGAATATATGATTAAAGGAGGTATCGAGTACAAAATTATCTCCGATCATCTAGGGTCAGTAAGGTTAGTAGTGAACGCAAGCAACGGTAATGTAGTACAACGAATGGATTATGATACTTGGGGTAAAGTTCTCAATGATACCAACCCAGGTTTTCAGCCATTTGGTTTTGCTGGTGGGATCTACGATCAAGATACGAAGCTAGTGAAGTTTGGTGCGAGAGACTATGACCCTGAAACTGGTAGATGGATATCTAAAGACCCGATTAAGTTTGACGGTGGTATAAATCTTTATGCATATGCGGATAATGATCCTGTAAATAGGATAGATCCGAATGGCTTAACTTCATTCCCAACTGAAAGTCCAGGTGCAGTCACAAGTGGGTTTGGTAGTAGAATAGATCCTTTCACTGGTTCAAGTTCTTTTCATTCGGGTGTCGATTTTTCACAGCGTGGTACGTCAGGTTATGTATATGCTGTTGAATCAGGTAGCGTTATAGCTGTTGGTGCAGGACCTTCTGGGGCAAATAGAATACAAGTCCAAGACGCAGCTGGGGCGATTCACGGATATTATCATACGGCAACAGGTTTAAGGGTGGGGCAATCAGTTACTGAAGGTAACCCTATTGGTGTTTCTGACTTGAGTGGTAGAAGTACAGGGTTGCATTTGCATTATACATATCAGTCTGGTGCTAGTCGTTCTAATCCTTTACAGTATCTTAATTCGAGAAGCCCTTCTACACCTAGAGGACCATCTAATTATTGTGGAGGTAGGTAATGAAACTCTTATTTTTGTTTTTATGTTTTTTTCTTATATCCTGTAAAGAAGTTCACGCTGATCTGAAGTACACCTATGAAGGAGGGGAGGGGCCCAAGATGGATCTCCTACTCAAAGAAAACGGTGATGCAGAATTTGTAGGTGGTTTCAAGTGGCTTAATCCAGCTAAGTGGGAACTTGATAAGTCTAAGAAGAATATTACATTATTCTTCCCTAAAGGGAAAGAAACTGATTTTGAAACCTTTGTTATTCATTCTAAGGAAAAAGTGCATGGTAACTGGGTCAATCCAAGTAAAGTTGACTTGGTTAAGCGGTCAGTTATGTATAAGAATGCCAATAAGTTAAATATTTTGGGGTTTAACTTTACGAAAGTTAAAAAAGAATAGAGGCAGATTCCATTTACTGAAGGAGAGGGAAAAATGGAGTTTTTTGGTTATCTGCTTTATATACTATTCGCCGTATTTGTACCTTATTTCTGGTGCAGTTGGAGGTTATGCCACAGGTGGGCTTTGGGGGGCAGCTGTAGGTTCTGTAATAGGTGCTGGCGTTGGGTTTGTTAATCCGTGGGGCTCTAGCGCAGCAAGGGCATTTGCAGGAGGTGTTGTAAGTAGTGTTGCTGGTCAGGTGTTAGGTAATGCGATTAGTGAACAGCCACTGGCTTCAATTGATCCGGCTTTAGCATTAGCTTCTGGTTTTGGAGGGACGACTGCTGCATTAGGAGCAAGTGCTCTAACAAGTGCTGGTGTATCTAACATCGGAATTGAGGCGGGAGTAGCTGCTTTATCTGAACTTCTTTTTATAACACCTGTAAATAATATGTCCCCAGGACCATATGATTTTGGGAGAGTGTGTAAGTGATGTTTACAATTATTAAATTTATAGGAATTATTTCAGGACTTTCTTTCGCATTATTTTTAGGATTAAGAGGATATCTTATGGTTTCAAAAAGAATTAAAGAGCCAGTGACAAGCATAGGTCAGGTTAAAATTGGGATTGCTTGGATTTTAATTTCTATATTCGTGATATTAATTGGGGTTTTAGGAATTAAATCAGTTACTTTTGTCGGATTAGAAATCAACCGTGCAATTGGTGTAATTCCTGTTGTCATTGGTTTTTTATCATCAATATTTTTGTATAAAGAAGATTGGAAGTCTTTCTCGAAAAAATTCAAAAAAAGTGAGAAGTATTAAATTGATTAGAGTGTGTTTTTGTTGAACTGATAATAATTGTAGAGGAATCGGATGAAGTTATTTCTTCCTATAGTTTTCATATTTTATTCTAACCAATTACTTGCTGTAAAATGCTTAAAAGAAAATAATAAAGAGTTTTATAAAAAATATTTTGAACACATTGTAAAAGGCAAAGTAATAAATGTGAGTCATAAATTAAATGAATTAGAAAATGGGATGTTGAAAAAAGTAGTGTTACCAACAAGTTCATTGAACCTTTTGAGGCTCTCAAGTAGGTGAGTAGTCGATCTAGTAAAGCGACTAAAGCTATATACAACCCCAGCTCCATAACGCCACTACTCAGTTTTATCTAGCATTTCGTTAAAAGATGGGCGGGATACTTTAGCTCCTGATATCCCTTTGTCTTGGTAGCTATCGAAGTCCTGGATCTCCTTACGCTCTAAGTACTCTTAAATAGATCGTTTTTGGGCCTCAGCTCCTGACTCTTGGTAATTTGTGGATACTCTCAAATATACAGCTACTCTCATAACTTCATTAAAACGCATAGCAATAAAATATGCCACAAAAAATTGCTTTACAATTTATATTGAGACACCGATGGTACCGACATTAAACCAAAGAAAAAGACACCAGCAGACTATCCGCAATTGGCTTTCAGGCTTAGCCAGGAAGATGAAGATCTTATAATGAAGAAAGTAGATGCTCTCCATGTGAAGCTTAATAAGAAGCTAGGAGAGGATGAGTATAAGATTAAAAAGAATGATATCCTTGTAGAAGCGCTTTCAATTGGTGAAAAAGCTATTAGGGAAGTAGCTCATATTTCTTGTATCCCTTTAATACAATTCTAACTTAAAACCTAAAGAGATTCTCTCTGATCCCGATAAATAAAATATAGTTATTAATAGAATTAATTCTTTTTGTGAGCTGTTGATGAGAGGCATTGAGTGGGAAAAAAGATTACCGAGAAAGAGATCAATCTTAACGTTGCATTACTAGATACTTTTAAGAAGAATGAAAAAATTGATTACATTGACTGTTTTCTACCTTTACTTGCCGTAGTTTTAAGAGATGGGATATTAAGTGATATAGAGCCTGAATCAATAAAAGAAGCATTTGAAAAAGAACTAGAAATTGAATTTCCTGTTACTGCAATCAAAAGTATATTAAAGAGGGCTGTTAAGCGAGGATTGCTGGAAAAACATGAAGGCAATTATTTAAAAAATGATTCCGAGATTTCTTTGTATTCAGAAAAATATACTAAGAACAAAAATCAAATAGTTGCCGATCAAAACTTAATCGCAAATGAATTTATAGAGTTCGCGTTTAAAAAGTTTGGCAGGCAGTTTGATGAAGACGGCTTCTTCGTTTCTTTTAACAAATTTTTGAAAGAAAATATAATTGATATTTTGGGGCAGAATTATCGACCTGAAATACAGGGTAAATCAACAAATAATATGAATTACATAATTTCATGTTTTTTGAAATCTTCTTGGGAGGAAGGAGTAGGCTTTCCATCAACAATTCAAAGAATTATTAAGGGCTATTTACTTTCAAATTACCTTTGTAATTCTTCTGTAAATATGTCAGATAACATTAAACGTTTTAAAGTGTTTTTGGATACACCACTGATAATTGCAGCTCTAGGGTTTAATGGGAGTTCTAAGGAACGGTATGTAAAAGAGCTTTTAAATGGTTTGAAAGTTGTTGGTGCAAAAATCTATGTTCTCGATATTAATGAAGAGGAACTTCGGGGGATTTTTTCAAGTTGGATACATGATTTAAAAAATAATAATTATAAAAAGTTTAAACCCCATACCCTTAAATTGTTCAAAAATTCTGGAATTGATGAAATTTACCTTGGAGAAGGAGCTAACCTTATTGGATTCAAGGTTGGCAGGGTTGGGAATCCAAAAAATGGATTCTCCTCCATTTAAGAGGGATTTTCAACTGGATGAAGAGCAGTTGAAGTCACTTTTAGTTCAAGAAGGGTTCGAGGAGTTCAGGGCGTCCACTGATCGAGATGTTGGGTGTGTTTCAAGTATAAATCGATTCAGAAAAGGTAAGGAAGTATATACCAGTTCCAAAGAAATCCATATATTTTTAACTAAAAATCCAACATTAAACCGCGTGGCTAATAACTTCTTTTTAAATGAGAAGTTGTCCAGCCAAAACTCAGTTCCTCCTCTAATGAGTGAGAGTATAATTGCATCTCTTTTATTTGCTAATAATTCGGTAGATTTTGAAAGCCTGGGGCCTAAATTAGTGCTTAGTCATGCGTACTCAGTAATATTTACGGATGATAAGTTTATGGAGAAATATTCAGAACGGCTCGACTCTTTATTAAAAAGAGAAATTATTACTGAGGATCAGTATATTTTGTATAGGTATGACCATGAATTACGATCATTCATCAATAATTATCGCGTTACGAATGATCTAGAAGAATTGGATGAAGATGGTTTTGCTGAAATGTTTAGAAAGATAAAAGAACGTGAAAAAAGGATTATCGAGGAAAAAAGTGAGGCTTATGAAAATCAGATACGAGAAATTAAAAAAGATACAACTAGGGAGAAGGATCGAAATAGGCAGCTTTCGCAGAATAATACTGAGATGAAGAAGGAAAACAAAAAGCTAAAGGAAGAACAAAGTATGTTAGTAGATAAAACTGCTCGTCAGGAAAAGTTTATAAACTTCATTTTAGCTAGTTTTGTATTCGTAGCCTTAATCGGTCTTAATATAACAATTGAGAGCCTCTCAGAGGCATACAAGAAAAGTGGCTATTCTAATTTTGTGATTCCAGTTTACGCAGTTGGATCTATTATTATATATATAAAAGGGGTGCCGTTTTTTAAAATCGTAACCTTTATAAAAAAGAAACTGAAGATTGATTGAAAATTTAATGCCTAGAAAATGCCAGAACGTGTTGTGTGTTTTTTGGATTCTAAGGTTTTTGGTAGTTTAATCCATTATCATTGCCTAGCTTCTGACTACCTGAAGGTATTTTAATACCAACTGGTGAGTTTTGGCACTCGTGCCACAATATTGCCAACTTCAAAAAAAGAATATAAGTACTAACTTAGCTAGCTCAAAGTACCGATAAGTTGAATAGGAGAGATGAATTTTTATGTCTCTCAATATATGATTAAAAGAGGTATTGGATACAAACTTATTATATCAACTCTCTCCTCGATATTTTATTTATCAAAATCAATCCAAGGCTTTACTGGTTCATGCAATATTTGACTATTTCACTCTATGGATTAAGCATAGTTATGAAGACCGTGAGTTAAATAGATAGTCTTAAAAGGAGTTTCTGTGTCCGAAGATGTTAAAAACAAAACGAATTACATACAAATGAAAATACAGCCGCGATTTAAAGACACTGATGCCATAGGGCATATCAACAATGCAAGTATAAGTACCTGGTTTGAAGAAAGTCGAAGAGAAATTTTTAAGATATTTATTCCCGATTTAGACCCTAAAAAATGGAACCTTATTGTGGCAAGGGTTGAGACCGACTACTTAGCCCAAACCAGTTATCAAGAGGAAGTTTTAGTAGAGTGTGGGATCGAAAAAATCGGTAATTCCTCTTTTAAAGTTTTTCATAGAGCCTTCCAAAACAGTGTAAAAGTGGCAGAGGGAAGAGCGCATTTGGTACATTTTGACTATAAAGAAAATAAGTCAATTTCTATCCCAAAGGCGATTAGGGATCAGTTAATGAAGTTTTATATTGGAGACTGATTTTTACTTAGCCGTGAGTATTTGTAGATATTAGAGTTTAAAGCCTCTTATTTTATTGGTTAGATAATTATGTTTCATTGTGTATCAAAAGAATACACTTTAAAGCTAAGGTCTAGCAAAGGTCTAGTTTAAATAAATACGAAAGCCTAGTCCTAAAGTCTTTAGTCTTAAGACCGAAGTATTGTATGTCTGGTGGTTAACCCATACCTTTAGACAGTAGAACTTATACCCATAAAAACCCTTCGGTCCAGGCCCCACCTGGACCGAGCTTTTTTGTAAGCTTTAAAATGCTAAAGCCCTCCATTGGGGTAAATGGAGTAACCGCAATATTCCCTTTTTCTATTGCAATTACGTCTTTTACTGCACACGAGCAGACTGTCAAAACTTGCATCTTTCAAATATCTTTCACAACGTAGTTTGTCTCGCTTGGCATTGTTTGATCTAAAAATCTTAGAATTATCAAAGTCAGAGGTTTCAAAGCGCAGAATGTCTTTTAAATAACCACAGTAGCGCACAAAGCGGAAACTGTATCTGCCTGTGTCTTTTTGATAGGCCATGCAAGCTAGTGGCTCTGAGTTACTTGGGTCAAAGTGAAGCTTAACTATGTAGGGATAGCCACTAGATTTTGTCTTTGTTGTTAAGAGATTGTACTTCTTTCCGTCATACTCAAAAATGGGGAACATATAACTATGAATAGCATCTAGGCTGCCAAAACTAGGCAACATAAAGTCTTCGCCAAAGCTAAAAGAAAAATAGCCATTATCAAGATCAACATTCACTTTTGCTTTTAGTTTTTCCGTATTGATAAGAACTTGGCCTTTATAATAGTTTTGTTCTTTTGCTATTTTTCCATTTTCAATTCGTATTTGAGATACATTCCAATCATAAGACATTGGCTTAAGGCTAATCACCGGGCTTAAAATCAATTCGTATTCAGGGCGATAACCAAAGTTTAAGCTAGAGTTTATTTTACCTTCTCGGTTAAACTTTAGGCTATGTTGGTGACCTGTTAAAATTTGGTAACCCTCAAGGCTTTCATATATTTGTCCGCGCTGAAAATCTAGATGAGTTGTCTTTGCGACATAAGAAGTTGAGGCCAACATGCCAGTGTCTTCGTAATACTCTCTTTTTACTGGATAAAGCTCTTTCTTTTGCCAATCTATGTCTTGAATGGAAAAAGAGTAAGAGTCTTTTGTGACGTAGAGTAAATCTGTTTGTATCACCAACTCGTGATAGTCTTTCTCGGTGTAATTAGAGAATTCCTTAGAACTTATAATAGCATTAAAATAACGAAGTTTGCGTGAGTCAGGATGGAGAAAAATAGCTGGCTTGTCCTTGATACTTAAAAAATGCTCTTTTATTTCAAGAACGTCTCTGTAGATTAACTCGTGTAAAATTAGCCCCGCCTTATGGTCTGCATCCATTTTGTCCCAAATCGGTTTGGCTATTTTATACCTTTTATCTTGCGGGAAAAGAGGCTTTTCTTGAATCGCAGCCTGAACTTGAAGGCAATTTTTTTCATAACTGCTACTACCGGAGTCATCCACAGGCCCCAGTTTTTCTTCCCAAGAAAAATTATCTTTTGAGAAAAAATCTTCGTACCAGTCTAAATACCGACTCGCTCGTACAGAATCATAACTCGCTAAACGCTTTAAGGCTCCTCGTACTTTACTGTCGAAATCTCCTTTAGCAGGCGCCAAATCCAATTCTTTGATGTAGCCACGATCAAAAGCTTGGTAGTAGTCAAGTAGTTCAACCCTTTGGCCTTTGTTGTCTGCCAATTGGCAAACAATTGCGTCACCACCATTTCCCTCGCGTGAGGCTTGTAGTTGTATGGATATGCTTAGTAGCAATAAACTATACAAAAGCTTCATTCATCTTCCCCTTTGTTTGTAGTAATTAATGGAAATAAAGATATACTTATTTGATATACGCTGTCTTTTTCTTCGGTATCTTCTAAAAAAGCACTCAACTCTCTACGAAATTGAGTGATTCTATGTTTTGCTTCATCGATTTTCTCTTTTGAGCAAGACATCATTATAGAGGATTGGTCTCTTTCTTCGATGGCTACATGATCAATGCTGTGAATGGCTTTTTCTAGAATATTTTTTTGTGCCTTCTTATGGGCGTAGGACGTAAAATTTTTATCCAATATATGAGTACTTTTGCCATGAGAAAGGTCTTCCCATTTTCCGTTTGGATGAATTTTTAGTATTCCCACTCTTTGAAGTCTTTGCAGACAAGTACCTACTTCTTGTGTGCTTAAATTTAGTTTTTTAGCAATCCATTTAATATCTGGTTTAAAGCTTTTAAGGCTCATCATCTCTAAGATCGCATAGTGCTGCCAATCAGCAATAATATCAAATTGATCAAGGCTAAGTTGATAAGGTTCCTCTTGAGTGTAATCTAAATAGGAATCCGTCTTAAAGCTTTCAATACTTCGTAAGCTAAGATTTAAAAGTTTGCCTAGCCGGTCAATTTGCTTGTTAGAGATTTTTCGTTTTCCGCGAATTAGTTTTGATAACAATGACGGGTCAGTATCAAGGTCTCTTGCAAAGGAACGAAGGGAGTAACCTGAATTAGATTTTACTCGCCTTTGCAGCTCTCTTTCTAAATAGAGCCTGAAGTGTTTTTGAGAATGCTTTTTAAGTGTTTCAAAGTTTTCCACAAAAACACTTATAGTGGCTTAAGAATTTATAACAAGAAAAATGTCCACAAAGTGTGGACAGAAACTGTCCACAGCAATTTTATAATCATTTTTTAAAAGGTGAAATATTAAGCAATAAAAGCTGTTTTTTGTACTGAAGACTAACTGAATGCCATTAGGGCTTTAAAGATTTTATAGCTCGTCTGCTAAAAAATCTTAATCGCCCTGCGTCCAAAAAATCAGGCTGACCGGTATGGCGGAGTTTTTAAAATTTAAAATCTTACTAGATTTTCCCTTTAAAATTTGAAGACAAAAATCTCTTCGCTGCCTTGGCACCATTAAGCAAGCCGCCTTGATTTTTGAGTTTAAAATATTGTTCAAAAAGCTTTGTAATTCATTTTTAGAAAACTTCATTCTTTCATCATAGGGTGGGTTCGATAAAAGTAGATCTGCTGTTTCAAAAAATAAAGAGCTTTTTGTGGCAGAAGCTACTTGAAATTCACAAATGCTCTCTAGTTCTTTAAAGTTTAACTTTGAGTTTTCTATGGCTTGCTCAGACACATCACTAAAGAAGAGTCTTTCTAAGCTAGAATTTTTTAATTCAGGATGTTTTTTTCTAGGTGCAAAGATTCTATCCGGTAAGTATTGAACGGCAAATTCACGATTTGCGGCCTTATAAAACTCTAAAGACTCTTTTAAAATGCTTCCGCTGCCACACATTGGGTCGTAGATATTTTGGATTTCATCTTTTAAATGAGAAACAGAAAAGTAATACATCAATGCGCAGTAGTTTTCTCTGAGAGGAGCTAAGCCTTGTTGTCTTTTACTTCTTTTATGTAAGTGATCACCAGACAGATCCATCGCTATTTCAAACTGGTCTTCAATGACTGTTACGATGATTTGGTGTTTATAGTTTTGTTTATATTTTTTCGGGTTTTGTGCAACATAATACTTCTCAATGGCTTCATTGAAGCTGGAGATAATTTTTTTCTCATTATTTAGTCGCGATTTTTTACTGATTACCTTTAGTTGAAACTCTTTATTGATTAAATAGTTACGCCAAGGAATTTTAGAAACTTTTTGGAATAGCTTGGGTAGATCTCTGGCTTTAAATTGATCTACAATCAAGCTAATCCGATTTGGTAGCTTTAAATAAAACTGAAGTTTCTCTACAGATTCTAAGTTTGATTCAAAACGTATTTCACCATCTTTTAATTGAATCGCTAACAATTCAATATTTAAAAGTTGAGCCTTTTCTTTCAGTTCTTTAAGGCAATATTCTTCGGTGTCAAAAGGACAGGAAATTCTAAATTTAAGGAAGTTCATTTTTCTTCAAGTAGCGCCATTCGCCTTCTTTTAAATGACCTAAATGAATCTTACCGATTCTAGTTCTTTTTAAAGAAACTACGTTCAGACCTACAAGTTCACACATTCTACGAATTTGACGTTTACGGCCCTCAGTTAAAGTCATACGAAAGCTATGATCATTGATAGGGCTAACTTTCGCTCTTTTTAAAAGTTTTCCATCAAGCTCTAGGCCAAACTTTAGCCTTTGAATTTGTGTAAGGTTCATTTTTGAATCTACAGTCACTTCATACTCTTTCTCAACATCAGAGTCTTCGCCAATTACGTATTTAGCTAAACGACCATCTTGAGTAAAAAGCATTAATCCACGGCTATCGATATCTAGTCTTCCCACAGGCGCTAAACCGTAGGTGTTGTCTCTATTTAATTTTGGTCCAAAGGGTGAAAAATCACTTTGGCTTGAATTTTTTAGTAAGGAAGTGGCAGTAGGGTAATCATCCTCTGTTTTATGAGAAACATAACCAACTGGCTTATGAAGCAAGATGCTAAGTTTTTGGCTTTGCTGGCTTCGAGCGGCTTTAAGCAGTTCTATTTTATCGTCAGGGTGAATTTTAGTGCCTAATTCACTAATGATTTCACCATTAACTTTCACCATGCCTTGGCTAATGTACTCATCAGCTTCTCGGCGAGAGCAAATGCTCAATTCACTCATTCTTTTTGAAAGTCGTACTAAGCTGTCGTTTGTTTTTTTGCGTAAAATTGGGGATTGCTTGCTATTAATTTTGGCTTGTCTCATAGCGCACTATGTTAATTGTAGTCGTATTAAAACGCAATTTTTCCCTAAGTCTTTGAAAACTTGACAAAATTGGGGAGAATTCGCTTAATTATACTTTCTAAATTTACTTTGACCAAAGCAATACCGAAAGGGCTCAAAATGGCAGAAGAAAAAGAAGCAGTAGAAACTCAGCAGGATCCATTAACAGAGGTTTTAGAGGCTTTTAAAAAGCAGCAAAAACTTATTATCGGTGCTGTTTTAGTGGTGTTTGGAGTCTTTGGTGGGATCACCGTCAAAAAATCCATGGATGCAGCAAATGAGACTGAGGCTCAATCAAAATTATTTAAGATAGAAAAAGAGCTACAAAGCATCAATGAAGAGAAGGCAAAACAGGCGGCGGTAAAAGACGAGAAGGCCGAAACAGAAGCTGTAGACACGAAGGCGCAACTAGAGGCAGTGGAGTCGCAGCTAAACTCTTTTGTTAGTGAAAACAAATCACTAAAGGCTGGTGTGAGAGCGAGCCTAATTTTGGCTAAAATTTTAAGTGAAGAAGGGGAGTCGCAAAAGGCTCTAGAAGTGCTTGATATGGTAAAAGACAGCCTTGGCTCTGGAGCATTGAGCAGTCTTTATAAAACGCAAAAACTTAGTCTTTACCTCGACACTGAAAATTACGATGCGGCTGTTAAATTAGCTGATGAGATGATTGCTAAAAAAGATGAGAGTTTTGCTCATCCTATGGCTTATCTTAAAAAGGCAATTGCTGTGGAGAAAAAGGGAGACATCGAAGAGGCAAAGGCGATTTATAAAAAGTTGTCTTCTGACTACCCTGAGCACTCTGCCGGTAAAACTGCCATGCAGTACCTTCGAATTCTATAAGTCTCTATTTTAAGGAGAAAGTGTGAAACTATTTTTAAGTCTAATTATGGCAACAAGTCTTGTTGCCTGTTCTAGTATAAAGCAACAAGAAAACAACTGGCGTGAAATTCAGTTAAACGCAAATTGGATTAGTCAAATTTCTGCAAAAGAAAATCTTGAGGCAAGAAAGATGGCTCGATTTAGTCCCATTGTATTTGAAGACCTGGTAATTGCAGGTGGTTCAAACGGTGATCTAAGTGCTTTTAGTAGAAATAGCGGAAAACTGCGTTGGAGATTTCCGCTGAAAGCGGGTGTGGAAGCTAGCGGTCTTATTTATAAAAATAGATACCTTATTTTTGGTGCCAAAGATGGCTACCTTTACAAGATTAATGCAAAAACCGGTGATTTGGTTTGGAAGTTTTTTGCGAAGGCAGAAATACTAAGTGATCTTAGTATAGACTCTGATGCGATCTATTTTTTAAGTGGCGCAAATATTCTTTATAAAATTGATGCTGAAAGCGGTAAGCAAAAATGGGTTTACTCCCGTGTACAAAGATCTCGATTTTCAGTAAGAGGTGGCGCGCAAGTCTTGGTCCTAGGTCCTCGTATTTATGCAGGCTTTAGTGATGGCTTTTTGGTTGCCCTTCAATCAGAATCTGGCGATTTGGTTTGGGAGAGAAAACTAGCTAGTTCGGAGAGATTTGGCGATGTAGACAATAGCCCGTTAAGCAATGGTGAGCTGATTTTCTCAGCCTCTTTTGATGGAAATTTTTATGCTTTTGATAAAAAGGGGAGTCTAAGGTGGAAAGCCGATGTTGGTGCTTATTCAAAGGCTCGAATTTTTCAAAACCAGTTGATTGTTCCAAGTAGTGATAACAAATTGGTTTTCATGGATGCTTCGAGTGGGAAGATTTTGAAGTCATTAAAACTAAAATCCATTGCCTCTGAAGTTATCGTTAAAGACAATCTAATCATTTTTAACGAAGCTAATGCTAATCTTGTGGTTTATGACAATATTAAGTCTAAAATTATTGCTAGCTACGAGCCAGGTAAAGGAAGTTTAAGCAAACCAAGCTTTGATTCTGAGTATGGACAGATTTATTTAAACTCTAATGCTGGAAATATCCACGCTTTAAAATTGTATTATATGGATCGTCGTCAATTGTGGGATTGGGAGTTAAAATAATGAGGCGGTTGGTAAGCTTGCTTTTTTTATTTAGCCTAGTTGCTTGTGGGAGCGATAATTGCCGTAAGCAACCTGATCCTAATTTTTTCGCTAAGAAAACTGAAAACCTACCAAGCTTCAAAGAAAAAACCGCTAGTAAAACAGGTTTAGGAGCTGGCTCTACGGATTGGGTGCAGGTGTTTAAACCTGATGGTTCTTTACAATGTGGAATGGGCGCAGCCATTAGCCCTGAAGAAATGGGAAAAGAGCTTAGAGACCAGGGGATTCGTATTAAGAGTTCGGCAAAGCAAAACGATTCTTTGATGCGAATTCAAGTTTGCGGCTCACCAACAGGGATGATTAATGTCTATGAGATACAAAGCTCCAACCTTGATATGGTGAAAAAGCTTGGCTACAAAGAGCTAAAAAGTATCAAAAAATAAAGGGATAAAGCAAAAAGCCTTATCCCTTGTTTTCTCTAGCAATACAATTCGTTTAAGAAATACTGAAGGCAGCGTTGTGAGCCAATGAGTAAACTTCTCCATTGTCTCCAGGCTGATAGTCATAAAGACTTCTAGTTTTTTGCTCCACTTCTGGGGCCTGTCCTAGGTTGGTCAAAATATGATTCTTATGGTCTTTCACCATAATTTCCACAACTTCATTGATATCTAATTTATATAGATCAACTAAGTTTTGTAGCATTGGAAATGGTACATTACAGATATTTCTCTCGTAGTTACTAATGAACTGAGGTGAGCTAAGATTTAGGAGCTTAGCCACATCTTTCTGCTTGTAACCGTTTTCTCTACGTTTATCACGTAAGTATTTGTTTAAGCCTTGGCATATCATATGAAATCTCCTTTATTTATACTTCTATTGTTCAAGAAGTCTTAAACAGTTTAAGCTTCTTTAAACTCTCTGTAAAGTTTAAAAAGCTTTAAACTGCATATATTTCAAAATGCTACATCCCTAAGTCTAGGTTTTGTCCTCTAACCTACAGAAAATAAAGGTGTTTTCCGAAAAAAGCTATAGGAGTGCACTATGTTTGACTATGACAAGGTGAAAGAAAAAATAGAATCAGAAGGTAATCAGTGGGCATCATATAGTGATTTGTTCATGGTTTTGTCCTTTGTGTTTTTGCTTCTTTATGTAACATCGAGCTTAAGAAATGGGACTTTTAGTATTCAAAAACACATTGAATACAAGCGAATGGCCCATGAGGCAGCGGATCTACAAGAACAAATTCGAGTTTATAATAGCTTGAAGAATGAGTATTTAGAGACGGGTGCTACTGAAAAAGAGAAAGACAATTATGAGAATTTAATGGCTCAATTGGATTTATTGCAAACAGAAGCAGATCAAGAAGCTGAGGAGTTGCAACAGAAAGCCCAAGAGCATAAGCAGAAAAAGACTGCTTTAAACAAATACCAGCAAATGGTTCGTAACATCATTAACACAAATATGGTGGCTCAATCGCGAATTAAAAAGCGTGATAATATCATTGCTGATAAAGAAGAAGTGATTAAAGAAAAAGAAGAAGTCATTGTTCAAAAGCAACAAGAGATCACAGAACGTCAAAAAGAGATCAAGGGCTTAGAGAAAGACATTTCTCAGAAAAAATCTGAAATTGCGAAAAATGAGAAAGCCATTAAAAAGATTAACAGCACTTTAGATAAAAAAATTGCGCAACTTAAAAAGCAGGCTAAAAAGTATAAAAAATCTAAGAAGCAGCTTAATAAGCAAATTGCCAAGCTTAAGACAACGAGTGAGCAAAAAATCAAAGAGCTTTCTACGCAAAGCCAACAAGTTGAGGCTCAGCTTAATAAAGTATCTAAAGACTTAAATCAACAGACCTACGCATTGCAAATGGCAAAGAATCAAGTGGAAAGAGAAAAGCTTGAAAAGCAACGCTTGAGTCAAAAGTTTGAAGAAGAAGTTAAAACTTTAAAAGAAAACTATAAAAAGCAAATCACTGGAAAAGAGGCTGAGTACGAACGTCAGTTGGCTAATTTAGATGCTAAGTTTAAAAACAAGTACAAGTCTCAAGAAGAGCAGTACCAGGCTTATTTAAAAGAGCAGCAGAAAAACTACCAATCAGAAATTGCCAAACGCAAACAGCAAATCTCTGCCGCAAAAGCTAAGAATAAAAAAGTTTCTAAAGCTTTAGCTGCTGCACAAGAAAAAGAAAAAGCAAGGCAAAGAATTATTACCCAAATTAAAGACAACTTCAAAAAAGCCGGTATGGACGTCGAAGTGGATGGCCAGACGGGTGATGTTGTATTGAGTTTTGGTAAGGAATATTTTGAAACAGGAAAAGCGCAGCTTAAGCCTGGTATGACAAATATGTTACAAAAATTTATTCCAGTCTATGCAAAAAGCTTATTTGAAAGCGAAGAGGTTGCTAAGAAGCTTTCTAACGTAGAAATCATTGGTTACGCATCTCCTACCTATAAGGGTAAGTATGTTGATCCGGGGAGCTTGAAAAAGGGTGACCGAGAAGCGGTTAACTATAATATGGATTTAAGTTATAGACGAGCAAAGTCTATCTTCAACCACATTTTTAACAAAGACAAAATGACTTATAAAAACCAACAAGAGCTACTTCCTTTAGTAAAAGTAACGGGTAAGAGTTTCTTGGCAGAGGCAAAAAGCCAAAGAGGCATTGCTTCAGGAACTTCTGTAAAAGATTTTTGTAAGGAATATGACTGTAAAAAAGCACAAAAAGTAATTATTAAATTTAATCTGCAAAATGATTAAGGGGATATAAGATGGGCGCACAAGGTATTATACAAAGTTTAGTAGATGGGTTGGTGGTTTTTGCCTCTGACTTGTTAATTCCATTGTTGGTATTCACGTTTATAGTTGGAGCTACATTACGAGCTCTTATTTGGTGGACCATTCGAAGAGAAGCATGGTTTTCTCGTGAGTTCGAAAAGAGAGTTAGAAAGTTTTTAGACGTTGAGGTAAGAGAGGCGAAGTTTCCTTCTTTCTATCAGAACCTAAAAAGACTTTTAGAAAAAACTTATTACGAGCTATTTGAGATGAGAGCGATCATGAAGCGCAGAAATCCAGATATCGTGGCAAGCTTTTTAGATAGAGTATTTTTGATCCAACACGGTACTGCATGGTTAGTTAGAGATTCACTTGCCCAGGTGAAGTATCTGAAACACGACAAAGGTCATCCAAAGTTTTTAGAGGTTGCGAAAAACGTTTTTAAATCAAACCCATGTTTTACCAATGTGTTTGGTGTAATTCCAGGTGCAAAATTTAATGACTTATTAAATATTCTACCAGGTTTATTCGTAATTGGTGGTATTTTTGGTACTTTCCTTGGGATTATGAAAGCACTTCCAGAGTTATCTGGGATGGACTTGAACGATATTGAAGGTACAAAACTAGTGATGGATACTTTTTTGTTAAAAATTAGTTTCTCTATGAGTACATCTATTATTGGTATTATTTTAAGTGTCGCTATGTCATTGGTAAATACAATAATGAGTCCTGAGAAGGCTTTTGTAGATACTGTGGAGCGTTTTGAAAACTCTTTAGATAATCTTTGGAATCAAAGTGAAAACAATGAGCTTCCGCCTGAAGATGAAGAGTTTGACGAACATAGAGATCCATTAGAAGCATTAGCAGAACAAGCACTGTCACGTGAATTGGAATCACAAAAGAAACAGTGGGTACGTGAAGGGAGAACAGCTGCCAAGGAAGCGGCTAACAAAGCTGGTTAATTGAAACCAAATGCAGTTTGACGATAACACAATCCTTATTCGAGTCATTGTTGAAGATGAAGTGTTCACGCACTTCATCGATAAGGAGGAGTTCGTCATCGGCCGTTCCGAGGACTGCGAACTATCTATAAGCATCGAAGGTATCAGTAGACATCATTTAAAAGTTTTATGGCAAGAGGGTAAGTTGTTTATCCAGGATCTTGGCAGTCGTTATGGAACATTCGTTCAAGGCCAAAAAGTAGACGCCCATGAGCTTTTAGAGTACCAAAAAGAATGGCAGCTTTTTCTAGGAAGTAATCAGGCTACAATTACATTAGATTGCGTGAAAAAGTTTAATAATCTTGAGTATGCTAAATGGAAAGAGAAAGAGCGTTTCGAGATTAAAAACCAGTTAAAAATGGCTTTAAACCGAATCTCCCAAAAAAGTCAGATCGATGAAGATTCTATGATTTATCCCATTCGTCGAGAAAACAACGAAAAGCATGGCTCAGAAAGTTTGAGCAATTCAAAAAAACGAGAATTTGTTAACTTAAATAAAATGCGGCTTTTAACCAACGACATTTATCGCTTGGCTTCTCATCGTGACCAGTTGGTTGAACGCATGAACCAAGTGGAAAATGAAATTGAGATTCGAAATTCACAAAAAGAGCAGCTTGAAAGTCAAATTGATAACTCTCAGGAGCGATTGAATTTACTGGATCAAAAAATTGAAATTGGGAAAACCAATCTTCAGCAAATGAAAGAGCAATTTGAAGCCGCAAAGCTTCAGATGAGCAATAAAATCGATAGCCTTAAACAAGAGTCTTCAGCGGAAGAAAAGAAACTAGCATCCATCGAAGAGAAGAAGCACTTGGCTTTTGAAGCTGAGGCTCGTTCCTTGAAATCTTACGAAAACCTAGAGAAAAGGTCTGTTAATCTCTTAAATAGCATTGAGCAAATGGACCTTGATTTGAGTGATCGCTCGAATCAATTAGAAAAACTAGAGTCTCATGTTGATGATTTAAAAACGGAGATTCCAAAATTATTGGAAACAAAAAATAATTTAGAGTCCGAGGGGAGAGAACTTCGTTCTGAGTTAAAAGACCTGCAGTACGAATGGAATGAAATGCAGGCCAAGTTAAATGAGCAGCAAAAAGAAAAAGATCGTCTGATTGAGGCTCAAGAAAGTGCAAAAAACAAAAGAGATCTACTGCGTGATGAACAAAGTAGATTGACAGAAGAAAATAGACAAAAAGAAAGTGAACTGGAAGAGTTGGCTGAAAATGTCTATCGTTCTAAAGAAGATTTTAAGGCTCTGCAAGAACAGGTTAGTCAGCTAGAAAAAGAAGAGGCTAGTTTATCGGAAGCTATAAAAAGCATCGAAGACAGAGAGCTTGCTTTAAGAGAAAATATTGAGAACTTCGAAAGAAAAAGCTTAGACGAAGAAAATAAGCTAGTTCAATTAACGGAAAAAAATGAAAAGTTAAATAAGGCAATTCGTAGTTTAGAGGAGCAAAGAGCTGCAAAAAGCCTTCGTTTGGATAAGGTTGAAAATGTTTTAGATGAAAAAGAAAGTCAACTTTCTAATATTAACAAAAACATTTTACAAGTTGCTGAAGACTATAAAAAAGCGAGTTTAGATTTTTCTAGTTTAGAGAAAGAGCTAAAAGAACATGAACTTGAGTTAAGTGAAAAGAAGTATGCTCTAAGACATATTGAAGATGAAGAGCTAAACCTTAAAAACTCAATCATTCGAAATGAAAAGAAGCTCGAAACACTTCGTGCTGAGCTAATAGACTCTGAAGAGCGTTTGCATACTCAGAAAAGCGATTACAATAGCACTAGTGAAAAACTCGAAGACTTGGAAAGCAAGAGAGCGAGTCTTGAGAAAAACATCATTGATCTTGAGTTAGAAGAGCAAGAGATTAAGCCTAAACTTGAGCTTTTGCAAAAAAAGGCAAAAGAGACCCAGGCTGAGTTTGAAGATTTTAAATTAAAGAAACAAGATCTTGATTTGGAGATTGGTCCTTTAGAAAGAAAGTTAGGGCATTTAAGAGAAAAAGAACTTGATCTTAAGATCAGCTATCAAAAGCTCAAAGAAGAATTTGAAGAAACTGAGGCTAGCCTTGGCCCTGCGAAGGAAAAGAAAAATCTTCTTATCGCCGAAATTAATGAAAACACGGACAAAGCAAAAAACTTAAAATCAGAACTTCAAGAGGCTGAAGAAAAGCACAAAGATTTAGAGCAAAAGCTTAAAGAAACGGAGTTAATGCTTAGGGATGCCGAAAAGGATCTTCGCGTAACGGATGATAAATTACAGTTTTCAAAAGAGAAAATTTCAAAATTAGAAAAAGAAGACACAGAGCTTAATGTTAATATTGAGCGCAAGCAAAAAGAAAAAAACTTATTAGAGTCTAATTTACTAAACTTGAAACGTGACCTAGAAGACTTTGAAGCTTCTAAAGAAAAAGAAATAAATGAACTCGCTCGATTGCGTGAATCTAAAACCCAGTTATTGGATGAAGTTTCTAAAGTAGAGCAAAGCATTGAGAGTAAAAATAGAGAAAAAGAATTGTCCGAAAAAGAGCTTAGTCTTTTAATGGATAAATTGAAAAATTTTGAAGATAAAATTTCTCATCTGGCAGAAAAAGAGGATGAGAAATTATCAGGTCTAAAAGAAATAGAAGATCGAAAAAATAATCTACTAGATCGAATTGAGAAGGCTACAGAAGAGCTAAGTACTTTAAAATACCAGACCGAGAGGGAAACGGAAAAGTTTAACGAAGCACAAGCTGCTTTTGATGCTCAAAAAGAGGCTTGGGAAAAAGAAGTTGAAGACATAAAAAGTCGTATTGAGCAGGTTAAAGAAGATGAAAAAAACGCTATCAGTGCTGCGGAAGAAAAGCTAGCTCAAGAAATCGATAAAATACGTAGTGAGAGAAAATCTAAGTTTGATAAAGAGCTTTCTGAGATGGAAAGTAAAATCACTGCAGAAAAGCTTAGCCTTCAAAAAGAGGTAAATCGCTTAGAAGCGGAGACGAAAGAGCAGAAAGAGATTTTTACAGAAAAAATGAAGCACGAAAAAGCGGCTTTAGAGAAAAAGTTTAATGAAGAAAGGGCTTATCTTGCACAACGATTCAAAGAAGAAAGAGATGTTTTTGAAAGTCAGTTGTTTAAGTACCGCGATGAGTATTTGAGTGGTTTTAGTTTTGCGATGGATCAGTTTGGCGCTTCTGAACCTCAGTTTACAGAACAAATGAAAGAACATGTGATTTACGAAGTTAAGCGCAATTTTGGAATGGTCAATGAAGACAATGAAGTGACATTGACAGACTATAACTATGTACCTAGAAAAGATGCTTCCAGAGAAACGATGAAACACTATGGTGTAAGAGCCGGTGCTGTTTTAATGTTGATTTTATTGGTGGTTTTTAGTGGAAACATTAAAAACGCTGTGGTTGCCATGCTTCCAGACTCTTCAGAACCAGGCGCTCAAGATATTTTTGTAGAAAACATTCGCCGTGAGATAGCTAGTAAACCTAAGTTTGAAGCAGAAGTGAAAAACTCCTACCAAGACACCTATGCTGAAAACGTACTACACTTTCAAAAGTACAACGAATCTTTTCTCGATCAGCAATGGCAAGACAAGCGTCTGTCCGATTTGAATAACTACTTCTTCGACGAACTTAAGTTGGATGAGAACGTGGTCGTAAGGTTTATTGCTGAAGAAAAAATATTGATTCGTGAGCTCTTGGAGTTGCGCAATAAGATTAATCCGCGTTTTGTGCAAGAAGGAATAACTCGCATGAAACAACGAGAGTTAAAGTCTCGAAAGAAGTTCATCGAAATGCTCGGAGGAACCGAGAATTACAATAAATTTCGTATGAAAGATAAAAACTTTTTCCAGTAGCTTGATGCTACTATCAAATCCTGCACATTTTTTGGCAAAATCCATCGTAAAACATGAGCTTAAACTTGCATTTATTCTATTTGTTACATAATATTTCTTTGAATTTTTAGTAAGGAGTAAATGTGAAAGTTGAAATGACAACATCTGAAGGTACAATTGTTATCGAATTAAACAAAGAGGCAGCGCCAAAGACAGTGGAAAATTTTGTGTCTTACGTGAAAGAGGGTTTTTACGATGGTTTGATTTTTCATCGTGTAATTCCTAATTTTATGATTCAAGGTGGTGGCTTTACACCAGATATGGATCAAAAGTCTGCCAATGACAATATTGAGAACGAAGCAGACAATGGCTTAAAAAATGAAAAAGGAAGCATTGCTATGGCTAGAACTATGGAGCCGCATTCAGCAAGTTGCCAATTTTTCATAAATACAAAAGACAATGATTTCTTAAACTTCCAAGCTAAGACTCCACAAGGTTGGGGATACTGTGTTTTTGGCAAAGTGGTTGAAGGTATGGATGTCGTGGAAAAGATTGAAAGTGTACAAACTGGTAGCATGGGCTTTCACCAAGATGTTCCGAGCGAGTCTATAGTAATAGAATCCGCAAAGCTACTTTAAGGCAAAATCTACCTACGGAAACTAGTCGCTAGTCTAGTAGGTGTTTAGCATTAAATTGTAAGTCAGTAAGAATGCCATAAAATAGGTTTATAGTATGAAAATTATAAGCCTATTTTTATTTTTTAGCTTAATGACACCTCCAACCTATTCTTGGAGTCCTGTTGTTTTACAAGGGGTCAGAAAGCTAGATGATAAGTTAAGTTTGTCTAGATCACCTTTTTTCGATCGCTATCAATTTTCATTATGGGGAAGCATTCGTGCTCGTCTCTATGACCCAAGAACTAAAAAAACATACCTATCAAGCCGCTATTTAAAAAACTCTGTAAAAGCCTCTTTTGGAATTGCTGATGCAAAACATCCAGAACTCTACGTATACATCCCTGGTATCTTTAATAATGTAAACGAAGGACAAACCTCTCGAGCATTTGTGAGAATGAAGAAGATTGCAAAGAATGTTTTGATTCTACCAAACCCCTGGGGGACGGATTACCTTAAAGCAAGACCCACTCATAAGCCGGGGGATGTTGTCAGAGAAGCTGAGTCTTTGTATGATTTAACTTTAGATTTTTTGGCTCAACAAAATCTCCCTGAAAATACAAAAATTCGATTGTTCGGCGCAAGTTATGGAGCGTTTTTAGCTACTATTTATGCCAATGTCGATCGCAGTCTGACGAAGAATTTAGTGGACGATAAAGTCTACGTTTTTTCGCCACCATTAAATATGGGGCAAACCATTCGCAATATAGATCAGTTGATGTGGGAAGATGATTTCTTTAACCGAAGGCTTTCTGATAAAGATATGGCCTTGGCTTTTTTGGATTACGTATTTGCAAAAAACGAAAGAGATCTTTCTGTAAAATCAAAAATTTTGAGCACTCCATTGACCGTAAGGGTTGGATTTAAAGAACCCTTTAGGGAGTCTATTGATATCTATTTTAGAAATCACCCCGATTATAAATCGAATGAAAAGTATTTCTTTCGAACCTACCTTGAACAGCTTGCCCCTGAATTAAAAACCTTGCTCGACTCAGAAGTAGCGGATTTAGATTACTGGATCTCTAGTGGGAAAGAGGCTTATGGCTTGGACATTAAGGTGCTAAGTAGCCAAAATGACTTTTTAAATAATTATGTATATTCTGGTTTGTACCCAGAGGATCATTACTGGTTTTTTCAAAACGGTGGTCATTTAGGTTTTATTGAATTGGATGAGTTTGTTGATTTTCTGAAATTAACAAAAACTGCTCAATAAATAGATTGTTTTCTCTTAATTAGCAAAAATCTACCTATCTTTTTTTAAATTTATTCTTTAACTTACTGGCAAATAATGAAAGTAGGTTGATGATGAATGTTTGTGTTTTTTGCGGTTCTCGAGAAGGGGAAAAGCCTGTTTTTATGGAGGCAGCCCGAGATTTAGGAAAATATCTAGCTGAAAATTCACACACTCTGGTTTACGGCGGTGCAAATGTGGGTTTGATGGGTGCTGTGGCGGACTCTCATCTAAAACATGGTGGCGAGGTTATTGGTATTATGCCTGAGGTTTTAAAGCATTATGAGGTGGCTCATGAGGCTCTAACAGAGTTGCATTGGGTTAAAGATATGCATGAGAGAAAGGCTATGATGGAAAAAAAATCAGATGCCTTTATTAGTTTACCTGGTGGTGTTGGTACTCTTGAAGAGTTCTTCGAACAATTCACATGGAACCAAATCGGCGTACATACCAAGCCCGTAGGTTTGTATAATGTAGACTCCTATTATGAGCTTTTGATTCAGTTTATGCAAAATGTTGAGCGTAGTGGTTTTTTAAGAGAGGGCGATATTCAAAAGCTCTCTATCATTGAATCTGTTTCTGAGCTTAAAGAAAAAATGGGAATCTAATGAAGGCATTAATTTGGATGTTTCTTTTAATTTCTTTACCTAGCTTAGCTTCTCTCAAAGAGTCTAAGTTGTCTTTCGATGATTTTAAAATAGATACCAAAACTTCTTATGAAAAACTTCCTTCGGATTATTTATCTGTGGCCATTGATATGGCCTTGGTAGTTGGCGCTGGTTGGTGGGAAGGAAACAAAGAGTTTAAAGATGGTCGGGGGGTAAAAAAGGCAGAGCAAATTGATTTTAAAGACCCTGAATTGCGTAAATACTTTAAAGCTCTTGGCGAGCTTACGCTTAGGATCGGAGGCACTGAAGCTGATTCGGTCTTTTATCAGTTTGCAAAAGAGAAGAAACCAGAGAAATATTCTTCAGTGATGACTGAGGAGAGGTTTCTTGAGTTGGCTGAGTTTGTAAAATCAATGAATGCTAAATTGTTTTTAACCTTGAACGCTGGGCCTGCAAACTGGGATAAAAACCATCTCATTAAACTATCTCAAACACAGAAAATTTTAAATTTTTTAAAGAAACATAATATTTCCGTTGAGGCTCTAGAATTGGGGAACGAAAACAATGCTTTTTGGGTAGCGCATGGATTGTCTAGCCAGTTAAGTACTGCTTCTTACTTTAAAAACTACACTAAGATTCGAAATTATTTAAAAACAGAAGATGTAAAATTAGCGGGGCCAGCCAATGCCTTTTGGCCAAGAATTGGCGAAGTGGCTGGTTTTTTCACAGTCAGTAGTTTTCGTTTTTTTAAAATGGCAAAAAGTGAGCTAGATCTTTTTACTTGGCATTATTACCCAACGCAAAGTCAACGCTGTCCTGTACAGTTAGTAAAAGCTAGTAAAGAGAATTTTTTAGATATAAAGACTCATGAGAGACTTAATAGCTATATGTCAGAGATAAAAGTTTATCGTGATAAATATTCTCCAAAAGCTCCAATTTGGCTGGGAGAGACCGGCTCTGCACAGTGTGGAGGTGAGCCAGGTGTTAGTGATACTTATCTATCGAGTTTGTGGTGGCTGAACCAGTTGGCATTAGGTGCTCTGCATTCTACAAAAAAGCAAATTCGTCAAAGCTTCATTGGTTCTGATTACGGTTTGCTAGATTACAAAACGATGCAGCCGAAGCCAGACTATTTTGCAAGTCTTTTATGGAAGCGTTTAATGGGGAGAAGGTTTTTTAAGTTAAAGGGAAAAGAAAAAGATCTGCTCGCTTATGCTCATTGCCAAAAAACTCAAAAAGGAAAATTGATTAAAATGTTGGTCAATTTTGGCGAGACAAGAAATATTCAATTTTCAGAAACACTAGAGGTAATTAAGCTAGAAGGAATTGAACAAATGAAGCTTATGGCCATGAATTCGATTGGACTTAAGTCTTTGTCTGATTTTGAAAAGGCCTTTCAATTTAAAAAACTGACAGAATTAAATTTACGAAACAGTGAAATTCTATTTGTTCGTGAAGATTCTAGCCTTTGTGAATAGTTGTTTATTGCTCTCTCCTCAAGTAAAATAAATTTATGAAAAGGATTTTGTTCTTATTGTTTCTTTGTATTCTAGGCTGCGATTCTTCGAAGGAAGAACGTTTAGGTTTTGGAATTAGTAAAAAGCAAGCCGACAAAATTCTTTCCAGTAATGGCCCTGTGTTTTCGGAGGCAGATAGTTATTGTGTAGAAAAACAGTTTCAAGAAGTAGAAGATGTGCAATTTAATAAAATAGACAATCGCTACTACATTAATAACAAATCAGGAAAAAGCCTAAAATACCTTTCCCTTAAATTTTACAAGACGCCTAAAAAGAAATTAGACAGCATAGGCTGGAAGTATTTCTCAGACACTGATTTTGATCAACTAGGTCGTTTTAAGATCGATACTTCTAAAAGGCAAAATTGTTTCCCTTTGGGCGAAGAGATTGGAATCAAAGGCACTGCTTTGGGAAGTTATGTTTTGATTCTTCCAGAGAATGATTCTTTGGTGATTAGTGAATTAAAAGTGTATTCCAATGAAGTTCAGAAAAAAGATAGTTGTGATTACCAAACGGATTTGAATCAACTGCAAAAAAGTTATTTAAGTAGTATTGAGAAACCAGAGAGCAAAGAAAAATTCATTGAGTTTTTTAAATTAATCTTAAAAAGCATAAAGCCTAAAGATTGTAAAAGAGATATTGATACCCACTCAGTCCCTAAATATTACTTTTGTGGCTACGACAGGGATTTGAGCTGCACGGAAGACAGTCCAAGGCTTTGGTTTCGACACCTAGAAACTTTCAAAGAAAAATATCCCGTAGTTGAGAAAATGTTTCAATCTGTGGTGTTTCAAAAGTATTTAAGAGGGACAGAAGCTGAATTTCGCAGAAAAGCATTGGAAGAAAAGTAAAGCCTGAGTTATATAGTTTCTTTCGAAACCTTCATTAGGAGTAGAGTATGGATTTATGGGGAAAACAGGCTCAAGAAGCTAAGCGAGCATTAAGATACCTTTCAGAAGACCAAAGAAACCAGGCTTTAAAAAATATTGCCTTGGCTTTGAGAGAAAGTGTTGATGAGATCATTGCCGCTAACTCCAAAGACATGGATGAAGCGAAAAAAAATAATTTAAATGCCGCTATGACGGATCGACTATTGTTGGACGAAAAGCGCATCAATGCCATGGCTGATGGTGTGGATTCCATTGCCAATCAAGACCAAGTTGTATCTTGCATCTATAATGAAAGAACCAATGAAAAAGGCTTAAAGATAGCAAAGCAAAGAATTCCACTGGGTGTAATATTGATGATTTTTGAAAGTCGTCCCAATGTAGTGATTGATTGCGCTGCTTTGGCCATTAAATCAGGAAATGCCATTTTATTAAAAGGTGGAAAAGAGGCTAAGTATTCGAACGAGTGTCTTGGAGATTTAATCAATGCTGCCACTAAAGAGTTTTTACCAAAATTTAGCGTTCAAGTTTTAAAAAGTGATGACCGCAGCACTGTGAATGAACTTTTAAGTAAAAAAGAATATATCGATTTAGTTATTCCTCGTGGTGGTAAAAAGTTAATCGAACACGTTTATGAAAATGCTCGAATGCCAGTGATCGCTCATTTTGAGGGATTATGCCATATGTATATTGATTCATCCGCCAAAGAAGAAATGGCTTTGGATTTGATTGTAAATGCTAAAACCCACCGAACTGGGGTTTGTAACGCCATGGAGACTTTGTTGGTACACGAAAGTCAACTTGCTAACTTAGCACCTAAGATCACCAAGGCTCTGCAGGAGAGGTCTACTGAACTCCGTGTAGATGAGAAGTTTAAAGATGCTAGTGGCGTAGATTTAAAAATTGCAAACGATCAAGATTGGGCTACCGAGTATTTGGAGAACATTTTATCTATAAAGAGTGTTGCTAGTGTAGATGAGGCGATCGCCCACATTGATAAATATGGAACGAATCATACAGAAGCTATCGTTAGTGAGGACCAAGCTAGTGTTGATAAATTTTTTCAAGTGGTAGATGCAAGCTGCCTAATGCACAATGCTTCAACTCGCTTTAATGACGGCGGCGAGTTAGGCTTAGGTGCTGAGTTAGGGATTTCCACTACTAAGATTCATGCTTATGGTCCAATGGGAGCAGAGGAGATGACAAGTAGTAGATTTATTGTTTTGGGTTCGGGGCAGGTACGCAGCTAGTAATCTAGCCATTTAGAAACATCAGAAAGATAGGGGATGTTTTTATCTCCAAAGCGATAAGCATACATGATTCCAACGTTGATAAGGTTAGAGCTAATGCTTTTGTCATCGATTTTGATTTGATTGGAAATGCCAAAAACTTGAAGGCTTAGTTTGTGTTTTTTCTTATTCATTCCCAGAGAAATACCTATGGTGGAGTTAAAACCAATGGCTGTGTCAGAATGTGATTCATTGCTATATTGAATTGATTTTTGCTGGATGGCAGCGCCAAACATCAAAATTGCATTTGCGTATAAAGATTTATAAACATAGGTGTAGGAGTAACCACCTTGAGAATTTAGACTTAAGATATCTATCTTTCTAAGGTCGATTAAGCTCTGGTAGTTGCTATTTGCATAAGAAGGGGAAAAACCTTTGTTTGGGCTTTTTAATTTTTCCTTAGTAGCCCCAACTCCTATGATCCAACTTCCACCTTTTTCCTCTTGGTAGTCAACAATTCCATATGCTGAATCTAGGTTAAAGCTCTCTGGCTTAAAAACTCTGAAGTATCGAAAGCTCAGGCTCCTTGTTTCCATGTTTGGAAACAAGGACTCTTCATCATTTTTGGTATAGGTATTATCGATTTGTTCAGGATTACTTACGTAATAGCCTTTATACTCTTGGTAGGTGACTAGATAATTATGTTGTCCACCGTAGAAGGCCAGTTGAATGTCATGGTATTTTGTATCAAGTTTTATTTCATCATCGCTATCGTTTCTGGCTTTGCTTGTTGTTAGATCAAGTCCAAGGTTTCCATAAGAAAAGATCAAATTTAAAGTGGATGCGTTGTTGGGAGAAAATTGAATGGTCTCTGAGTCATCCTCATCTCCTACATTCACTTTTAAGGATGGATTGAATAAGCCGATTCCCATGGCTAATTCTTCAGCCCAAAGAGTGGGCTGAGCTAATAAAAACAAAAGCATCAATACAAAACGCAACATATTTACATTTGACAAAATCTACGAATTTGAATCAAGGATTTTGTTTAAAAGCCCAAAAGAATGAGTCTTGTTGGCAGTAAATTCTGCAGATTTTGTTTCTGAATCAAGCTAAGGTAAAATGCTTTAGCGAGCTTCAAGTAATAGGATTACTTGTAGTAAAAATTCTTCTTTGTGTTTTTCTCTTAAAGCGTTTTAGCTGGATGGTTTTTGGTTGGGCTTTTAGCTTTATGGCTGGAATAAAGCTAAAAGCTCTTGGTCTTAGTGTCACAGGATGGTTTTTATTTTTAGGCTTAAAAGGAGCTTTTCTTGCTTTATTTTTATACATGATGTAGACTGCACAACCATGGGTCATGGAAATCAAGTGTTTATTGTTGGTGTGGCAGGAGGATCTTGCTCGGGTAAAACCACTTTCTCTCGAAGAATGAGGGAGAAGGCAGGTGAGGATCACTGTCGTATTTTATACCAAGACAACTACTACTATCACGTAGCCTTTGAGAAGAGAAAAGAAGTAAACTTTGATTCACCAGAGGCAATCGACTTTGCGTTACTCTATGAGCATCTAAAAGCCTTAAAATCAGGGCAAGACATCTTAGTTCCAAGTTACGATTTTAGTACCTACGCTCGTAGAGAGACGCCGATAGAATTTATCTCAAGGCCAATTGTGATTTTAGAGGGGCTTTTAATTTTAACTCAACCTTTAATCAGAGATTTAATAGACTATTCTTTCTTTATAGAAGCAGACACTGAGTTAAGGTTTAAAAGGCGCAGTGAGCGAGATGTTATCGAAAGAGGAAGAACCAAGGAATCGGTATTTGAACAATTTTACTCGCAAGTTGAACCTTCTCATCAAGAGTTTGTTGTTCCTAGTAAAAAATATGCCAATGAGCTGGTTTCTCAAGAAAGCTATTTAGCAAATTGTGATGCGATCATTAGTAAAAGCCTAAGGTATATTTCGGATTTAAAACGCAAAAAACAAACGGATCTCAGTCTTTAATTTATTGTGCTATTGATTAGCTAGGCTTTTCCTCCCAAAGATTCTAGGAGGAAAAGTTACAGGCTTAATACTTATAAATCTTCGAGACTAATGCTCTTTACTTCGAAAAGTTCATTAACATAAATACTACCCGCTGAATAACTCAAGACTGCTAAGCTCAAATTAACACCTGTGGTGGTCCAAATAGCAAGGCTTCTTGCTACTGGATGGCGACTCCAAAACTCACTTTTGCCAAGGGCTGGAAAGATTTGTCCCTGCATAAGTTGGTAACGGAAATTAGACCATACAGATATGAAGCTCGCGTGAAAACCCGCATTTACTAAAATGTATTCCAGATCTCTTTCAAGGTTTAAGCCTCCTTCGACGTAAAACTTCAAACCTGCAAAACTAACTAAACCAGCCAAACTTGCTACTTGAAAAAGTTGTGGAAACTGTTTTAATCCATCTCTAAAAATTTTCTTTGTGGTATCAATGCCTTTTTGAGACATTTTTTTACTGAACTGAAATAACTTTTTAAAATTTCCTCTGATCTCGTTAATTTGCTTTTTGTCGGCACTAGAAAGCTCTGTTTGTTCAAAGTTTTTAATATTATTTAAACTCTCAGGGTATGCCACTAGGTAGGCTGCGTTCTTTGCGGAACCAAAATTTAGTGCTACTTCGGTGATTAGTAGTGCGGTTAATTGTGCTCCAAGAAGGGGTACGTATTCTAATTTTGTATCGACTAAAAAGTGACCTCCGATTTGAGACAGACTGTGAAAGGTGGCTAAGGAGATAAATGAAAAAAGAAAATTTGGATTGTTCACCCCTCGTAAGCGAATGCTTTCTAAGACCTTATATGGATTTAGAACAAAGGATTGAAAAGATTCGTTGGGACTCTTTTTATAGGAATCAACGTACTCAAAAAACTTAGCCAAGCTTAGTTTGTTTTTTTCTAAGCGAGTCAAAAAAATTTCTTCGGTTAAGTTTAATTTTTTGGATGCATCGGCGATTTGTTCTTTGTACAGCTCTATCTCAATTCTACTAAAGCTAAAACTTTGAGCGGAAGAGCTCTGACAGGTTTGATTCGCAAGAGCAAGCTGAGTGAATAAACTAAAAATCAAAAAAGCACGTAAAATAGCCATTAGGCATTCCTTTCCTTGTGCTTTCATCAAAATGTACGGAGTTTCTGTGAAAAAAATAAATAGAAAGATTCATTCTCTACTTTCACCCCATGTACTGGGATGAAAGCGATAATATACTACTTCAGCCCAGCAATGATCCAATGCTGATGCCAATGAAGGTTTTGGTTTGAAGTAGTTGTAGAATTAATCATGTCGCAGAGTTTAGTGATAATTACTCAAAAGGGAAGTTGAAAAACCTAGGGCTGTAATATCTTTAGGGTTTAAATGCCATTGGTTTTCTGGCTCTAGTTAACTAGCTTTGTTGGATTAGGTTCCTGAAAACACAATTGTTTCTTCCGTTTTCCTTGGCTAGATACAGGTTTTCATCAGCAATTTTAATGAAATCCTTCATATGCGTTTCAAAACTAGCGTCCTCTGGAATTTGAAAGGCAATCCCGCCAAAGCTCGCCGTCACGGAAAGTTTTTTACCTTCTTTTTCTAAGTAGTCCACTTTTGTGTTTTCAATGGCCTCTCTCATTTTTTCCATTTTAATAGCGACCTCGTCTACGCGATTGATTGGAAAAATACTGACAAACTCTTCGCCGCCGTAGCGTCCTACGAATTGCCTTTGTTCGGCCACTTTTTTCATGACCTTGGCAACGGTTTTTAAGACTTCGTCTCCCTGAAGGTGGCCATAGGTATCGTTAAAAGTTTTAAATTTATCAATGTCTAATAGATAGAATCCAAATGATTTGCCTGCCATTTTTTTGTTTTCAAATACTTTGCTTGTATATGTTTCGAAGGCTAAATAATTATTTAAGTCTGTTAAACGATCTCTTAGCGCGATGGTTTTAGTTTCTGAGATTTCTTGTTTTTGGGTTTTAATGGTTTCAAATTGCTTTCTTAGACTTTCAGAGGCTCTAGAAAGAGTTTTTGCTAAGCGAGATACTTCATCGTCACCTTCAGCTTGATACTGTACTCCCAATTCTCCAGCGCCGAGTCTTTCTCCCATTTGTGCTAATCCCTCTATGGATTGCGAGTGCTTCCTTGAAAAATAAATTCCTGCCATCATTGCTAAGCTGATGGAGATAAAAAAGATTAGAAGTAATTGACCAAACATTGCCTGGATTTGTGCGTAAGCCGTACTGGAAGGTACCACTTGTAAAATGCTTTCTTGGCTATTTGGCAGCTTAACATAGGAGATTAGATAGTTGTTTGAACTGGCTCTGTGAAAAAATGCACCGGAACTGTTTTTAAAACTTAATTTTTGCCAAGCCTCGTAAAGTGATTGGGTGTCATTTACGTTAAAGCCTTTGCTGAACTGATTTGCGAGAATTTCTTTTTCATTAGCGATTAATAAGCTCTCTTTTTCTTCGCCCTCGCTAGCTAAGTAGTTTTTAGGGAGTTGAAAAAGAGCCTCGAAGCTATAGTTTTCTTGGTATTTTCTTTTTATAAATACATAGTTATTGTCTTTGGTGGTGAAGTAGTAGTTTATTTTATCTAAAACACTAGAATTTTGAAAAAGACTTTTATCAAAGTTTTTTAATCGCGGGTGTTCTAATTTTATTATTTCTTTTTTAGATTTTTGATCGATTAACTTAAAGCTTAAAAAGTATTCGTTAGAGTTAAAAACGGCAAATGATCTTTTTTGCGGGTCATCTAAAACTTCGTTGAGCAATGCCACTGATATTTCGTATCTACTATTAACACCAAGGTCTAGTGAGTTGGCTTTTTGCTTAGTCTTTTGTAGAGCGTTTTGAAGGCGGTTACTGTCGATGTTTTCTTTCCAAGAGTCTAGGCCTAAGAACAAGAAAGCAGCCAGTGACAAGATGGGAATGATAAGAAGTGTACTAAGTAGCTTGAATCTAAAGCTCTTAAAGAAACTAATTTTCAAAACCTGGACTCCTACGTTTGTTTCTACTAGCCGATAAGATGGGTAACCAAAGTATAGCATGGGTAAAAAGGTTTGGCGTGAAAAAAGATGATGTTTTTATAAAAAATTTTGAATATGGAATTTTGAATTTTCTGTTTTTAGGAGTTGCGTTTTCCTTTTTCTTTTTTGTGAATCCACAATTTATCGCAAGCAGTTCCAACCGAAAACAGCTTACTGAAAAAGTCTACGCCAAAGTTTTTGAGATTCGCGGCAAGGCCTATGTATTAGGAAAAGATTCAGACATTTGGGTGCCTATTACTAGGGGAGATTATATCTTATTGGGTGATTATGTAGTGAGTGCGAAGTCTTCAGAAGTAGTATTAGAAATGCACAGAACTAGAAAGAAACATGTTTTAAACCCAGATCATATGTTTTTTGTTAATGAAAATCAGCTTGAAGAAGTTTCTAATCCTAGTCTTGCTATGTTTAGTATAAAAAAGCAAACGGATGTTACATCAAATTTAGTGCCTGTATTTGACCTAGGCGAGGCCCTTCCAGTGAGTCATAAAGAACTACGTCTAAAAGTAGAAAGCATTGAAGGCTTAAGCGCAAAAGACCTGCAAGAAAGCGAAACTAAGAAAGATCTAGAGATTCATTCCTACTATAAGCGGCAGGAAGAAATACGTTATTGGGCGCTAACTGATTTTGAATTGGCTGAAGGAATCGAGTTTGTGGAGACTAAGTTATACTTTGCTTGGGATCAGTGGATGGCTGAAAAGCAGGATGTATTGTGGCGAGTGCAAGTTTCAGAATACCCTGATTTTAGCAAAATTGTGTACGAAGAGGATTTAGGGAATTCTTCTGAAATTAGCCTTAGTCTCTATCCAGGGGATTGGTTTGTGAGGGCTAGTGCTAGAAGAAGGTATTCTAATAATGAATATGTTGGTGGAGCTGTTCTGTTTAAAGTTAGATCATTAAAAGAAAAAAATCCTGAGCCTGAAATTCGTTTAGCAAAAAAGCCAAAAACTAAGAAAACTCCCAAGAAAAAGAGAAGTATCGCTAGTTTTGAGGATTTGCAGCCCTATGACCTGAATGTATCAGAGTATAGTGAAAAGCTGTATTACCTAGACTGGAAGGTTAATTCTTTTGAGGTTTCAAGTTATCATTATCAATTAGATTGTGAAGACCGAGGCAGAGACTCGGAACAGGCTTATTTAGGGCAAAACTACCATTATGTTTGGAAAGAATTGACCGAAGGCTGTAGCTACAAGGTGAGAACTCGCTTACCAAATTGGAGTCCTTGGAGTGAATATCGAAAAATTTCTTTGTAGTTAAATTGATTCTTGGTTAAAATTAATAAAAAAGGAAATCAACATTGAGATTATCGCGTTTAGTTCTAATTTTTCTTTTTTTCTTTGGCTCTTTGAATGAGCTTTTGGCATTTTCTAATGCTAAGCTAATTGTTAAAGACTTCAATGACTCAGATCAAGTAATTGCACAAAGCTCAGGTGCTTTCGTTTTAAGAGAAAAAGCTTCTTTACCAAGTTTAGAGGTAGAGTTCCCTTTATCACAAGAGTATAAATATTCAGAATCATCTGGCGCCAGCTGCGTTCGAGAAGGTGACAAGATAGTCGCCAATGTGAGCGCTGATCAGTCTTTTTGTATTTATCAGGCAGAGGGAGAGATAAAGAAAATTGTTTTCTCTCTAGAGATTGAGCCTCCAAAAGATAAGGTTTTCGTCGGGGAAGTTTGTCAGGAAGGAGATATTAAGTTAAGCTCAAGTTTTACCGGCAAATTACCAGATGATTTTTTTATATACTTAAATTGTGTTAAAAGCTCTAGCGGCATGAGCATGCATTTCTTATACCCAAGGGATTACCAACTTCGCGATTCCATTTTAAGGGAGACCGAAGGTAAATCTCTTAATTTTAAATCCTATGATCTGCGAGGTTTTGGTAAGATTTCTAATAACAATGATCTTGTTGTAAATAAATTTAAGATGATTAAAGGAGATAAAGTCTTAGATTACAAATTGATTAAGGAAAGCTTTTTAAGTGTAAGACAATCGCCTTTTGAGGTGGAGTTTGGTTTTGGTTTATCATCCATTGGTTATAGCGATGGAGCTATTTCTAGCTCTAATTTGTCAGGCATCGGTATTCTTTCTGTTCTTTATAAAGTGTGGGGGAATTTATATACCAGAGTGATGGGGGAGGCTGAAATTATCGAACTCACCACTCAAACGGAATCCACTGCTAGTAGTAATTTTTATTACAATTCAAAGTTTTTAGCCGGTTATCGTTTCGAGTTTGGAACCTCTTACCAGTTAGATTTGGGTGCCGGTTTGGATTTTTCTAAATATTCTTTTGTAATTGATAGTATTGGGCGTGTTTACAACCGACGCGGATTTTTGCTGGATGCAAGTTTTAGATCTCTTAAGTTAAAAAGAACCAACTATTGGCTGCAATTTAACTACTCGACTTTTTTGACTACTACTCCAAATAGCAGTTTGTATTTCCAGGCTGGCAAAAGGTGGGGAGACTCGAAGTTTTCTTACTGGTTTGCATTTAGGAGTTCGGCGCTTAGTGATGAAACGAATAGCTCTGACACTCAGTCTAATATTAGTGCGGGTCTGTTGTTAGACTTTTAAACTGGCCCACTTAATTGCGGATGGATCTAGGCTAAGTTCCCAAAATCTTTAATTGTATTCCTTGCAAGTTGGAAGCTAATCCGGACAAATCTCAATAAACTAATAAATTCTCTGTATTGTGTATTTCTATCCGCAATTAAGTGGGCCAGTTTAAGTTTGAAACAGATTAAATTGTTAAAGAGTTAGACAATCTTTGTTATTTCGATGGTTTAGCTGATTTTTACAGGTCTAGTTTACAAATACTTTGTGCAGTAAACGTATTGTTTTTCCGATAGAAGCAGTAAGAAAGAGGGCATTGTGAAGGGATTAAGTCTAAATCAAAAATTGAAAATACTCTGGCTGTTAATGGGCTCTTTAGCTTTAACAGTTATTCTGATCGCTGCCATTCAGGCGGTTTCACCTCCATATTTTGCAAATATGCTTCTGGGGTTAAATGCGAAATCCTATCCTTTAACCTTTCAAACCGTTATGTGGTTTCCGTTTGCTGTTGGCTGTGTTGCTCTTTGTGTTCGTTGGCTGTTTGTAGAAAGTAATCAAAAGAAATTACAAAATATTTGGAAAGTTTTTGATCTTGCTGAAATCTCAGAGACTTTTGATTTTTCATTGGCAAGAAGAAAGCTGGAAGCATTGAATGATTCTAAGAGTTTTGTAGCGGTGTTTTGGGATAGGGTATACACAACGATTTATGATTCAACTAGATTTAATGATATCAAATCAGATTTACAAAGTGCTGAAGAAGAGCTTTTTGCAAAAGTAGACAGTAGCTATGCAAAAATTCGTTATATAGCATGGTTGTTACCAACTTTAGGATTTATGGGTACGGTTTACGGGATTTCATCTGCTGTATCTTTGTTTGGTGGAATTGCTAACGCTGAAGGCTTGGAAGGTTTTACAGTAATTACTTCCGAATTGGCGATTGCTTTTGATACCACGCTTTTGTCTTTAATTCAGAGTTCTATTTTGATTTTTTTCTTAACACTAATTGAAGAGTATGAAGCCTCAACTATTATTAAGTCCAAAACAAAGGTTCTTAAAGATGCGAGAAAACTAATGCGCGATTACAACAAATATAGAAGTGCGAATCAGAAAAATAATGATAGTACTAGTATGAAATTAGGGGCGTAGTTTGGCACGTAGAAAGGCTAAGGAAATTAATGTTTACTCAACCTCTGCGATTGATTTATTCGCTTCGGGCATGGGTGTGTTTTTATTCTTAACAATTCTAATACTTCCCAAGATTAAGAACGAATCTCGGCTTAAAATTGATGAATATATTAAGCAGATGGAGCAACTTTCCCACCAACTTTCTCTTATTTCAGAAGCTAAAGATGATTACCTATTGAGTATGAAAAAAAGGTTACAGGGTAGTGAGACGGCTATTAAAATGACACCTGACACTCAAGACGATGCTGCTAAACAAGTAACAGCAACTTATAATCAGACGCGAAAAGTGGTAGACGATCTTATTCAGAAACTATCCCAACAAAAAAAACAAGAAGATAGCATTCGTCAAAAAATGCAAGAGCTCGTCAAAAAAATGAAACAAGAGCAGTCTAAAAATGTGGTCTTGAAAACCCAACAAGAAAAACTAAGGCAACAAAAACAAGAGCTGCAAAGCCAATTGGAAAAGAGTGTAGCCACCGAAGAAAAGTTTGTTGCAGTTATTTTAAATTGGTTTACTGAAAGACACGATCTAGATCTTCGCATTGAAGGCCCAGACGGGAAGAAATACATTTTTAATAAAGCTGATTCCAATCAAAAAAGCCAAATCATTTCTGATGCTAGGGAAGGCCCTGGAACAGAGGTTTGGTATCTATCAAAACCAGCACCTGGAACTTATAAGGTATTTGTTATGTTTCACGAGAAATATGGAAATGACAAGCCGGCTGAGCTTGGTGTGAACGTGTTTAATAATTCAAATTTCATATCAGGTAAAAGAATTCAACTTTCTAAGAGTTTGACTGAGTATGAGGTTGGAGAGGTTTTGATTTCTGATGGGGAGCAGATACAGTACTCATCGTTTCAACCTTAAGTTGGCACCCTTAATTGCGGATGAATAATAAAACTTCAGTGAGTATTCGTAGAAATGTGTCCGGTAAAAATTATCTTTATCCCAAAAGCATTTGATTATGATAATTGATGTAAATATCAATGTGATCTT
>CERX01064619.1_pt1 | contig 39747 bp, 36 predicted proteins | sample 350251 | NCBI WGS metagenome assembly CERX01 (sample SAMEA2621044, study PRJEB7988) | marine metagenome | biome: marine biome (ENVO:00000447); feature: deep chlorophyll maximum layer (ENVO:xxxxxxxx); material: "saline water (ENVO:00002010), including plankton (ENVO:xxxxxxxx)" | depth 50 m
ATGGAGCGGGAGACCGGATTCGAACCGGCGACCTTCTGCTTGGAAGGCAGATACTCTAGCCGCTGAGTTACTCCCGCATTATAGAGTGATTATTATAACATCAATAGTGACTTATGCTCTACTAAATCCAGATACAGGAATTGATGAGTCAACTCCTCTTCCCTTAGCATCATTAATCATTCCATACTCTTTAAGTATTTCTTGGCTATATGTTACTCTGCCTGAAATTTTCTCTTTCTCCAAGCTTGCCAACAATACTGTAGCTTTGGCCATTAATTCAGGATGTTCTCCTTTTGGGTCATCAAAACCTTCAACTAAATTATGAAAAACAGTTCCAGGGGTAGGAACGACCAAACTAGGCGAAACACATGTCACTGATATTCCATACTCGAAAACCTCTTCAGCTAAACCTTGTGTGAATCTCTCTAATGCTGCTTTTTGTGCTCCATAGCAAGTTCCTCCACCTTTTTTTCTTGGTTTATTTTGTATATCTTCATTTGTAGATTCTTCATAAGGACCCGAGCCTGGTCCAACCGCTGCTGCAGAAGATATATTTACGATACTTCCCTCTTTTAGAGTTATCATATCTTCCAATACTAAATGACTTAAATAAAAAGGCGCATGTAAATTTACTTCCCATGATTTAATCCATCGTTTCAATTTGTAATCACGAATAGGTACAAAATATGTTAAAGCAGCATTGTTTACCAAAATGTCTATTGGTCCATATATATTTTTAGCTTGTTCAATCAATTGTTCACATTGATCAAAATCTGAAATATTTGCTGATAGTGCAGTAGCTTCTCCTTCTTTTGCTCTTATACTTTCAACGGTATTTGTTAATGATCCTTCTAATGGATGTTCCCCATCTGACATAGTTCTTGCAACGCAAACAACCTTTGCGCCTTTTTTTGCAAACTCTTGAGATATATATTGGCCAATACCTCTACTGGCTCCTGTAACCAAAACATTTTTGTTTTTTAAATCCTTCATGATTTCCCCTTATAGGAACAGATGTTTTTTTATTAATCAAATAATTCGACTCAACACTATTATAATATCCTTCTGAAAATAAAAACTAGTACTTCTATTTTTTGAACTATAGAATTTATTTTACATAATCCTCAATTGACATTAAAAATAAATCATATTACTATTTTCTTAATTAAAAGGAGATAAGTCATGACAAAACAATCAATACCAGATTTAATAGTAAAAAATGCTAATGTTATTACTGTAGATGAATCAATGCCAAGTGCTGAAGCATTTGCAGTATCCAATGGGAAATTTGTAGCAATAGGAAGTAATTCAGACATTGAAAATTTAGTATCACCAAATACAAAAATTTATGATGCTGAAGGACGTACTATTATTCCAGGGTTGATTGATGCTCATATTCACGTACTTAGTAGTGGAATAAGACATGTAATGGCTGCTGATTGTACAGTAAAAGATATTGAAGAAGTATCTCATCTAATAAAAAACCAAGCAAATAAAACTCCCAAGGGCGAATGGGTCCAAGGATTTAAATACGATGATACTAAAATAAAAGAAAACAGAGATTTATATAGACAAGATTTAGATTCAATTTCTTTAGACCATCCAATAATGGTTTCTCACAGAGCAGGACACGTTTATTATATGAATTCTAAAGCACTAGAATTATCAGGTTATCATAATGAATCTGAAGACCCACATGGAGGAAAGCTTGGAAGAAATGAAACCACAGGAGAATTAAATGGTGTAGTTTATGAACGAGCTATAGAACCAACAAGAGATTTATTACCAAAAATTTCTGATAAAGACAGAACCGAAGGACTAAAACAAATAAGCTCCATGTTGAATTCTTCAGGTTTAACAAGCGTTCACGACGCAAGAGTTAGCCAGGATGAATTTTTAACTTACCAAGATGGAGAGAAAAATGATTATCTAGGCTTAAGAGTCTACATGCTAATGGCTCAAGATTTATTTCCCAGTCTAAGAGATGCTGGAGTGAAAACAGGTTTTGGAAGTGAAATGTTAAAAGTTGGAGGAATAAAAATGACTTCTGACGGAGCTATCGCCGCAAGAACGGCATGGTTATCACAGCCATACATTGGGTCAGATCATGATTGTGGAATTCAAGCAATGAGCCAAGAAGAATTAGATGACCAAGTTATTCAAATGCACAATGCTGGCTTTCAGGTAGCAGTTCATGCAAATGGTGATTCGGCCATTTCCATGGTTTTAAATTCATATGAAAAAGCACTTGAACTTAATCCACTAAAAGATACAAGACACAGAATAGAACACTGCACACTAGTAAATCCGGAAATATTAACTCGAATGGCAAAAAACGATGTACAAGCTACTCCATTTTGTACTTATGTTTTCTATCATGGTGAAAAAATGCAATTTTACGGAGAAGAAAGACTGGAATGGATGTTTGCTCAAAAATCATTTATTGAATATGGAGTAAACTCAACAGGGGCAACTGATTATCCTCCTGGACCATATCCTCCTTTAATGGGAATTCAGAGTTGTATAACAAGAACTGATTCTAATGGAAAACTTTGGGGACCTAGTCAGAAAATTAATATTCAAGAAGCTTTGAAAATTTATACTTTAAATGGAGCAAGAGCAGCTTTTGAAGAAAATATAAAAGGGTCTATTTCATTAAACAAACTTGCAGATTTTGTTGTGCTAGATCAAGACATTACAAAAGTGGATCCTTTTGAAATAAAAGACATAAAAATAGTCCAAACAGTTATTGGTGGGAAAACAGTACATGAAGGTTAAATCTTAAACTGCTCAGTAAACCAATCGTAAAATAATAAATTAATATTCTTTGGTATTCATAATATATTCAGTCAAAGGACTAGGGGAAGGTTCAGTTCTAATATTTAATATTCCCGGCCCTTCATGATCTAAAAATTTTTGAAGTTTACTTGGTAATTCAGCCTTGGATTCTACTAAATCTCCATATGCTCCGACTGATTTTGCTATATTTTCGTAATTAACAAAATTAAGATTAGTGGCAACTGGATTATTAAAAAACTCTACCTGTTGATGATAATCAATTCCCCAAACAGAATCACAGCCTATAATTATTTTAATATTTATATTATTTCTCACAGCAGTATCAATTTCCATTAGATTGAATCCTGAGGCGCCATCGCCTGTAAACACTATAACTTGCTCATTCTTTAAAGCAGTTTTTGCTCCAATTCCAAATGGAACACCCCATCCAATCATTCCCAAAACACCATTTACAAACCATCTGTCTCTTCTCTCAGATGAATAATACGAGGCTCCATAAAACGCAAAATCGCTTCCTTCAAAGATCAAGCAATTATCGTTTTCTAAAAGTTTAGAAACTTCTCTATGAACATCCATTGAATGAATATTATTCCCTGATCCTGTTAATCCATTTAAGTATCTGAGATGTGCCTCCTTATTATCATTAAAAGTTGAAAATATATTTGGGTTTTTACTTAAATCAGAATTCTCATTTATTAATTTACTCAATTCTTTTATAAATATTCCTACTGAAGACAATATTGATAAATCTGCTCGTTTGGATTTGCCAAGTGTATATTCATCGGGATCAACTTGAATTATTTTCGAATTTTTAGAAATTGCAGGAGGATTTCCATAATCCAAAGTAAAATCTAATTCTTTACCTAATAGAATTATCAAGTCAGATTCTTCTATTGCTCTTGCAACAGGATTAGCTCTTTGGTCTGATAATCCGTATGACAAATGATGCGAATCAGGAACTATTCCTCTTGCACTCATTTCATTAATCAAAGGACAATTAAAAGACTCAATAATATTTATCATGTCATCTTTATTAACATCATGTGCTCCGTTGCCTAAAATGAATACAGGGTTAGAAGCAGCAGAAATATATTTTAAACAATTTTCAATATCAATCAATTGAGGATATCTAGAATTGATAACACTTCTTGTTTGGGAAGACATTTCTTCATTTTTATATAAATTTGTTTGAATGTTTGTAGGAATAGTTAAGTGCGTAGGGCCTCTTCTATCAGTCATACTTGCTTGAAAACTTGACTCTAATTCACTTATTAAAAGATTTCCATTTTGAATCATAGAAGATCTTTTAGTAACGGGTTTTGCCATTCCTACCTGATCAATTTCCTGAGGAGCTCCCATACCTAATAAGTTACTGTCTGCGCAACCAGAAATATTTATTACTGGACTTAATTGTTGATGTGCTAAAGTCAATCCTGGAATAGCATTAGCATGTCCAGGAGTAGTAAACATTGAAATTCCTGGTTTATTCTTTATTCTACCCCAAGCATTTGCCATATCCACTGCCGCTTGTTCGTGTCGAGTATCAATAAAAGTAAATCCTCTTTTTGATAATATATCCATAAGATGTAGAATATGATCACCAGCTACTGTAAAAATAGTATCAATACCTTTGTCTTCTAAGAAATCAGCTATATATTCAGATCCAGTTTGTTTCATTAATTTATTTTGAGAATTGTAATGCTTCTGATGGGTTTTTGTATAAAATTGAATTAATCATATCGTCAGTAAAACCTTTTTGTCGCATTCTTGGTACTACAAATGATGGAATGAAAGTAAATCCAAATCCTCCATATTCTTGTAATTGATGTTTGTGGCACACATCGTGAGCAATTAGAATTTTAGATTCGTACCCATTTTCAATCATAAAAAGAATGTCTTCCATTCTTTTTGCATCTGAAGGCATATCTATGTTTTCATTAGCGGAGTAGAAATGATTTTCTTGTCCAAACAAATCCCATTCTAAATAACAACCTGATTCTGCTATTTGAATAAGAGTTTCTCTTTCAAAAACAGTTCTATCTAAATGCCCCATGATTGTCATATTCAAATCAGCTCCAGATTTTTTTAATATATCTATTGCAACAATTGGAGCTTTTTCATCTCTTCCTGGATGGATAAGCAAAGGAGCACCTGTTTCTTTTTGTGCTACAGCAGATGCAATTAGAACTTTTTCTTCATCTTTGTGCAACGGATGTGATAATCCAACTTCTCCTATAATTCCTGATTTTATTTTTAAAGACCCTACTCCAACATTAACGTCATTAATAATAACAGCAGCCAAATCTTCAATAGACATTTCTGACACTTCCGGAGGATGTGCTAAATACACATAATAAGAAGATCCCATAATTATATTTATATCAGTCAAATTTGAAATTTTCAGTAATCCTTCAGGATCTCTTGATAATCCAATACTTGTCGCATCTACCATCGCACCACCACCTACCGATTTATACTTCAACACTTCATCTACAGATATATCTAAATCTACTATGGAAGAGTTATCTAGGTTTTTCCATGCATGATGATAAATCAAACCTCTATTTTGTAAAGTTATGGGTTCATAAAATACTTGTTTTCTGTGTGATTCTTCTGGAGGAACTGAAAAAGTATCAGGAAATTCAATTAAAAGATGCTCGTGTGTCATTGTCATTCCTAAATCAATTGGGTCAATAACATTTCTTACTGTTTGAATTTTACCTTTTCTACTCATAATTTCTCCAAATAAAACTTTTATAAAATTTAACTTATAATAAAATAAAAGAAAAAGAAAAGAAAGATGATAAATCAAACAATTATAATTGGCATCACAGGATCTATCGCAACAGGTAAATCAACATATATAAATAAATTAATAAAAGAATTTTCACCTGAATACTGCGATGCTGACAAATTGGTTCACACTTTATATGAACCAGGTAAACCAGCATATGACAGAATTACAGATATTTTTGGAAATGAAATCATAGATGATAAAACACAATATATAGATCGTAAAAAATTAGGGTCTATTGTTTTTAAAGACAAAGCATTAATGAAAAAACTCACTGATGCAATTGGGGATATAGGTACTGAAGTTAAAAATGTAGTTGACGGATGGATAAAAAACAAAAAAAGTATTGGTATAGTAGAAGCAGTAAATTTAATAGAAGCAAATTATATAGAATGGTGTGATCATGTATGGTTGTTCAAAGTAGACGACAATGTAGCATTAAACAGACTCATCAAAAGAAACAATCTGAGTAGAGCTGAAGCCGAAAAAAGAATTAACAGCCAAACATCATGGGAAAAAAGATCAGAATATTCAAATTTAATTATGGATACAGATGACAAATTAGAAAATGTTTACAAGAAACTAAAAGAAAACTATATAAAAATACTTAATCTTCAGTAAAAATTATCTCCTGTTTATAAAGTTCATTAATTTGTTTTTCAGAATAACCTAATTTACTCAAATAAAAATTATTGTGCTCACCTAGATCAGGGAATTTAAAAACATCAACTAATTCTAATCCAAAATTATATAAATTATGGGCCATTTCAAGGGATATTAGAGAAGGATGAGAATTTTTATTCAATACTAAATCCCATGTGACAGGATTTTTTAAAAAATCGTAATCGTCGTCCCTTGGATTTGTTACCGTACATGAAAATATATCTTTAGTATTTAATTCACTTAAAATCATTGCAGAATTTTGTGAGCGAAAAAAACTTTCTAAATTAGAAATATTCGTATCAAATTTCTGTTTAATAAAATCAAAAATATCAAGTCTAGTTAAATTTTTGCAATATAAATATACCCAGCCATCGTTTGTTTCATAAGCTCTATTTAGCTCATCGACTCCATTTTGATCTTTATTAACAAATTTTGGGACGTGATCTTTTTCGATAAAATCACTAATTCTTTTTGCATTTAATAACATTCCACCTGATAATAAATTTGTATTAACTATTGAACCTGCATTATTTTTAATTCTGTTATATAAACCAACTATAGTGCCCAAGGCCGCCATCCCGCCAGCCGTAAAATCAGTAGGGGCTAACATTCCTAAAAATACAGGGGCTTCACCACCTCCTTGTACAATTTGTAATCCTGTAATCGATTGAGCTATAGGGTCGAGTCCTGGTCTGTTAACATAAGGTCCATCATGCCCATAAGCTGCTATATGTGTTTGAATTATATTTGGATTTAATTCGTTTAAATCTTTTTCACCTAATCCAACTCTGTTGGCTGCACCAGGTCGCATATTTTCAAGAAAAATATCTACTTCTTTGATAAGTTCTCTGGCAATTTTTTTACCATTTTCAGTTTTGGTATTAATTGAAATTCCTTTTTTATTACGATTTAAATTTTGAAAATAACCTACTCCAAGTGGCCTAGATATTTCTCCATTGGGTGGCTCCATTTTAATTACTTCAACACCCAGATTGGAAAGTATTCGACCAGCTACTGGTCCAGCTATTACATTAGTAATCTCAAGAGATTTAAAACCTTCTAGGGGTAGAGAAAACGAATCACGATTAAAATCCGTTTTAATATTAGTGCCATCACCTTGTTCAACAGATATGAATTTACCAATATTCTTTTTGTTATTTTGTTCAAAAATTAGTTTGTTATGCAAAATTTGAGGATCATTAATTGCTTCAGTTAAATTGTTAATTTTGTTATAGGGAACATCAGCTTCTTCGAAAATTTTACTCCATTCATCACAAGTTTTATTTTTCATTTTATCTGCAATTAAATTGTATAATTTTGTAGCAATACTTATAAAGTTATCTCTATCTCTATTGTTTGGTTTAAAAATTGATTCAAATTCCGGATCAAAAAGTATTTCTGGCATATCGATGGCAATTGCAGCTTTCTCTGAAAAACCAGAATGAATGCAGGCAAGTTGAATAAATCCATCTTTACATTCATAACTGCTATAAAATGGAACTCCTCCATAAGGCTTAGCAAAATCTCTCCATTTATCACCTTGATATGGATTGGATGCATATAACAACAATCCTCCAATGAGAGTAGAATTTATTTTATAGATTTGTTTTTTAGATATAATATTAGATATCAAAGTTGATACTATTGCTGTAGCTGAATTTATTCCACATCCAACACTAGTAATTGGATGCATTAAATATTTCGGTCCAGGTTTTCCGTGACCAGGCAATATTCGCATCTCACCTGCTCTTGCAATAACTAATTCATCAATCATCAACTCATCTTTTAGATTAGAATTAGATGGAAATGCTGAGATATGGCAAACAATTAAATTTGTATTATTTGAATCACTTATGATTTTAGTTAAATTATTAAATTCCTCTGATTCAATTTGAAAATCATGAATTACAACAGACGCTGTTTTTAAAATTGATTTATCTAAATCAGTTAAGTCAGAATAATTTAATTGTTTTTTATTTCTATTCCAAAAAGCATCTTTTTTAAAAGTTGATAACTTTTTATTTACTAATTTAGAAACGTCAGCTCCAAAATCAGATAAAAACATAGAAGTTATATCACCTGAATAGTGATTTGTGAAATCTAAGATCTTGATTTCATTTAATATTTTAGTAACACTAGAATCCATAACAAAATTTTACAACCTTACAATATAAGTTCAATACATAAAATTATTTTTAAATAAGCATATGATTAAAATTAAAGGAAAACAGCAATAATGAAAAATCATCAAATAATAAAACAAATCAATAATGGAAACTGTGTGTTTGGTACTATGCTTACAAATTCTGTATCACCAAGATGGGCTTCTCATTTTGAAAATATCGGTCTTGATTATGTGGTTATAGATACTGAACACTCCCCTTATAATAGATCTGAAGTAGCAAATCTAGTTAATTCTTTTAATTTGTGCCAGGTTGCTCCAATCGTAAGAATCCCAGTTCCATATTCTCATTATGCAACAATGGGCCTTGATGCAGGCGCTGCAGGAATACTAGCACCTTATTGTGAGTCAAAATCTGAAGTTGAAGAAATAGTAGGTGCAGTAAAATGGAAACCATTAAAAGGTAAATTATTAGATGATATTGTAACTAAGAATATCTTTCCAAGTGAAAAATCAAAAACATATCTTGAAAATCTAAATAAAAACAATATTTGTATTATTGGGATAGAAAGTGTTCCGGCAATAGAAAATTTAGACAATATATTAACAACAAAAGGAATAGATGCAATATTTGTAGGGCCTAATGACTTGAGTGTATCATTAGGAATTCCTAATGAATATGAAAACAAATTATACGAAGATGCACTTAAAGAAATAATCAAAAAATGTGAATCTGCGAATACTCCTGTAATGATTCATCATCAAACAACAACTCTTACAAGTAAATGGATCAGAAACGGAGCAAATTTTGTCTTATATACTTCAGATAAGCGAACGTCTCAAAATGGATTTGTTGAAGAATTTAAAGATATTAAAGACACTGCAATTAGTCTTGGGAAATATAAAAATATAGATAAAAACATTGAAGAAGAAATAGTTTAAAGATTTCAGAGTTCACTATGTTAATCTTAATTTGTTGAATCTGTAGTTATTTTATGTATTATGTTTGTAGAAAATATTATTATTAATAAAATAAAGAATCCTGATATTGGTAAATATCTAATCGCAAGTTGGGCCGTATAATTTTCAGCGAAGGCTCCATATAAAAATGATCCGAGTGGCCCACTTCCTATACACATGGCAAGTATTCCCATTGCCATTCCTCTTTCTTTAGGAGTAGTTGTGATTTGTATTAATGAAGATTGTGTAGCACCAAACCCTGCAATTCCAACACCCACTATCATATAAAGAAACAGGCTTAAAATATAGTATGTAGAAAATGAATAAATAAATAAAAATAACAAACAAAGAGATGTACAAAATCCGAAAATTAAACCAATTCTTTTTGTATTTAAAATCAATAAACTTATAGAAGTAATTATTGATCCAACCGCAGCTGTGGATATAATAATTGAGCTGAAAGTTGATGATTTCCCTAAAACTTCAACTGCTATGAATGGAAGAAGAGATTGTGACGGAAACATAAATATATTCATAATTATTGTTATTCCGCAAACAGCTAACACAGCTTTGTTTTTTGAAACCAAAATAATATAATCTCTAATTTTAGTTTTGGTAGTTTTCAAAGATAATTGGTTATATGTGTATTCTATCGATATTACAGTTAAAAGATTTAAAAATAAAAATAAGCATATTAAAAACAATGCTGATGATGCACTAAAGAATGATAAAAACAATGCTGCCAATAAAGGTCCAATTAATGTACTAATTTGCCACAAAAATCCTTCTACAGCATTTCCTTTGACTATATAATTTCTACCAAGAATATCAAGCATTAATTGTCTTTTGGCAGGAAAATCAATTACAATTCCAGATCCATTAAGAAAAAGTGTCATATAAACAATTATTATGTTTAGATAACCAAGCGTTGAAAATAATGCCAAAATAACCATTGATATTAAAGATAATAATCTTGCTATAATCATTATCGATTTGTTATTGTATTTTGACACTAAATTTCCCGCATACCCTCCAAGTAAAGACCAGGGTAATGACCAAGTAACATTTGCAAATGTTACTTTTAATGGGGAGTCTGTCAATTCATACATTATTATAATTATTAAAGGAATTTGAATCCAAAAAGACATAGATGAAGCAAATGATCCAAAAGCTAGTTTAAGGTGATTAGAACTATAAATTGGATTGTTAGTTTTCATGTTTCCACAAATATAATTAAAGCTGACCTAATCTAACATAATATTCGGAATATAAGATACAAAAACAAGAGTCATTCATACAACACAAAAACTGTTATTGATAATTTTAATATTAGTATGATAAAAACTATGTATTAATCTTTAGATTTATTAAAGAAATCAGGTCTACAGTGTTTTGTTATGGCTTCAAAGTTCGTAGAACTATTTTTAATTTGTATTTCTTCCCTGAGATTTGATCCATTTAAATTTTTGTTCTTGCTGAATTTTAGGGTCACTAACTTTATATTTTGCTAAAAATTCATCTACAAATCCTGAAAAATCAGAATTTGTAATATGTTGCTGAATTTCATTCATAAGATTATATAAAAATGCCAAATTATGTATTGAGGCAATTCTATAACCTAATAATTCTTTGGATTTAAATAAATGATGAACATATGCCAAGCTATAATTTTTACAAGAATAACAATTGCAATTCGTATCTATAGGTTTGTCTATATCTTTATACTTAGCATTAAAAACATTTAGTCTACCGTTTTTAGTAAATAAAGAACCATTTCTTGCTATTCTAGTTGGCAATACGCAGTCAAACATATCAAAGCCGTTATAGATTGATCTTACCAAATCTTCTGGAGATCCAATGCCCATCAAATACCTAGGCTTATTTTCTGGTAAAAGTTTGTTTGCTGATAGTTGCGTGTTTATCATTAATTCTTTGTCTTCTCCAACAGAAAGTCCTCCATAAGCAAATCCGTCAAAATTTAATCCTGTCATTTTATTTGCTGAAAGTTCTCTAAGTTCCAAATTATTACCACCCTGAATTATCCCAAACAACTTAGAGGTATTTGAAGAACGAGCAGAGATACTCTGTTTTGCCCACTCATATGTTGTTTCTAAAGCATCAATCAATTTTTTTTCACTTGATCCTTTTGGTAAACAAATATCCAAAGGCATCATAATGTTCGAACCTATATCTTCTTGATATTTAACTACTTCTTTAGGTTTAAAATAAATCTCTTTTCCGTCTAAATGACTTTGAAAAACAATTCCATCATCCTTAATTTTAACTCTATGAGCCAAGCTATATCCCTGAAATCCTCCACTATCAGTAAGTATCAATCCATCCCAATTCATAAATTTATGAATACCACCAAATTTGTTTAAATAATTTATACCTGGTCTTACAGCCATATGATAAATATTAGATAAAATTAACTTGTAACCTATTTCTTTGAGTTCAAAAGAATCCAAAGATTTTACTGATGCCTGAGTAGCAACGGGCATAAAACATGGAGTCTGGATTTCGATATTATTTATACTCATTATAGCTGTCCTGCTATTACCATCAGTATTTAAAATTTTAAAAAAATCTTCCATATTTTATAAATTCTGAGCTATTAACAATAATCCCATACTTAACAAAACAAGAGCTAATATTCTTATGATCCATTTACCATTTAAATATTTACTTACTTGAGCTCCCGCTTGCGCTCCGATTAATGCTCCAAAAGCTGCCGGAAGAAATAAATTGAAATCATAAAATCCTTGTATCCAGTACACCATAGTTCCAGCAAATGATGTAAACAAAAGACTAAACACTGATGTAGCAGTAGCAATTTTTACAGGGAATTTTGAAATATAAATTAACAAAGGAGTTCTAATTATTCCTCCTCCAATTCCAAAGAATGTTGCAATAAAACCTAAGAAAATATTATAAAAAGCAGCTAATCCCATACTAAAAGTATATTCGTATTCTTGCCCTTCTTTAGTAGTAATAATTCTCTTTTCACTTAAAAATTTATTATTTAAATTTGTAATATTATCAGAGTCACCAGCAATATCATTTTTCATAGATTGATAGATCATGAATATAGTAATTAATATTAATGTAACACCAAACATAATTTTAAAATTTGAAGTGTCTATTTGAATTAAAGTTAAAGCAGCCAATATACTAAATGGAATTCCAATTAGACTGAATATAAAGCCACTTTTTATATCTACAGTTCCTATATTCAAATAACGGTAGGAACCTGAAATACTATTTACAACAACACATGCTAAAGAAGTTCCTATAATATTTTTTGCTCCTATAGAAGTACCCATCGAAGTTTCTGTTAAAAGAAGCAAAGGCCCCAAAATAGCACTACCACCAGCACCAATCAAGGTACCTAAAGTTGATGAAACCAAGCTAGACAAAAAATAATAAATAATTAAAAACACTACATTTCACCAAAAATTCTAAATATTGTATCCTTGTCAATATTATCTCTAACTACTGCTTTGCCTAAAGATTCTAATAAAATCCAATTGATTTTACCATTTTTAACCTTTTTGTCATTTTTAATTAGTTCAAAACATTTATCCCAATCAATATTATCGGGAGAAACAGGCAAATCAAACTTTTTCAGTATATGATTATGTAATTTCAAATCTTCATCAGATAGCATATTAAGATGATTACTTAACTTAGCAGCAAATGACATACCTATACTGACAGCCTCTCCATGAGTGTATTGCTCTAAATTAGTAGAACTCTCAATTGCATGACCAAGTGTATGTCCATAATTGAGCATAATTCTAGAACCATATTTTTCATTTTCATCAACAGTTACAATTTCACCTTTTATTTGTATGCTCTTCTTTATTATAGAACTAACATTATCATTAATTTTTTTATAATCTTGAATTTGTATCATTTGATCCAAAAGATCTCTGTCTCTTATAAATCCATGTTTAATTAATTCAGCCCAACCTGAACTGATTTGTCTATTGGGTAATGTTTCCAAGGAGTTCAGATCAGAATATACTAATGAAGGATTATAAAATGAACCAACTAAGTTTTTAATTTTATTTACATCTACAGCAGTTTTTCCACCTATCGATGAATCAGACATTGATAACAAGGTTGTTGGGACAAGTACAAATTTTATTCCTCTCATATATGTTGACGCTACAAATCCTGTAATATCTCCAACAACTCCTCCTCCCACACCAATTAACACATCGCCTCGGTCAGCATGTTCATATGAAAGCCATTCATATATCTTTGAAGAGATTGATAATGATTTGCTAGTTTCACCTTGTGGAATAACAAAAGTTGTAGTTGATTTACCAGCGAGTTCAAATACTTGTTGAATTTTTCTCATATAAGGTTTAGATCCGTCGTCAGATAATAAATAAATTTTTTGCTTATTTATTATTTTATTCATAACTTCAGGTAAATATTTATAAATATCTAATCCTACAAAAACTCCATACTGATTATTTTTAGATAAAACATTTGTACAAAAAGAATCAAATTGCTCAAAATGTAAAGAGTTTAATTTATCAACATATTTTTCAGCCTGGTACACTATGTTATTAGCTACTTCTTCAACAGATAATTTATTAGTATTAATTGTAAAATCAGATTTAGCATATATGTCAGATCTTTCTGATTTGAATTGGATAATTTCAGGCAAACTTGATTGTATTAATTTTGGTCTCAAAGATTTTTCATTTTCTCCTTCTGAGCTTTTATTCTTTAATCTTTTAATGATTATATCTACTGAAGCATCCAAAGTTAGTACATATCCAGAATTATTCATTATATCGAAATTTGAATCCTTAACAGGTAACCCTCCTCCTGTAGATATTATGCAGTTGTTTTCTTTAGATAATTTTAATAGTAATTCGGATTCTTTGTCTCTAAACCATTCTTCCCCATTTTTCTCAAAAATTTGACTTATTGGTTTACCAATTTCTTCCTCAATTATTTGATCCATATCAAATAATTTCCATCCTAATGCTTCAGCTGCCAATTTAGAAGCTGCAGATTTTCCTGTACCGGAAAAACCTATTATATACAAAATTTTATTCATGTTATTTTTTTAATAATTCTAAACATTTATTTTTCATTTCTTCAAACGATGGTGTTAATCCTGTCCATAATTCGATACTTTTAGAAGCTTGATATACTAACATATCTATACCTTCAATAATATCAGCATTTTTACTGATTGCCATTGACATTAATTTGGTTATTCTTGGATTATATACCAAATCAAATATAACAGATTTGCCAGATATACAATCTTGATCTATGGGGGAAATCAATTCCATTCCGGAGCCTTTCATACCAAAGGTAGTAGTATTAATAATAAGTTCAGACTCAATAGATTTGATTTTCACTTCATTTTTATCAGAAAAATTTAATATTTCATAATTACAATCAAATTTTGAAAATCGTTTTAGCATTTTTTCCACATTACTTTTAGTTCTATTAATAATAGTTAAATTATCAATTCCTTTATTAAGTAATACATACAAAGCAGCTCTTGCTGCACCTCCTGAACCAATCAAAACTACATTATTTAAATTCGTATCTCCAAATTGGTTATTTAAACAACTTTCAATTCCAAATATATCTGTGTTAAAACCAACAAGTTTATCATTTTGTTTTGCTATAGTATTAACAGCTCCTGTAATTTTTGATTCCTCATTCAAAAAATCCAAAAAAGGAATTATTTTTTCTTTGTAAGGTACTGTTACATTTGCCCCAAGAAAATTTCCTTGAGTTATTTTTTCAAATTCTGTCGATAAATTTTTTTCTTCAATTTCCCATCTATCATAATAAGAATCAAATGATAAAGTTTTATAAATATGATTATGCATATCAGGTGATAGCGAATGCCCAAGTGGAAATCCTATTATTCCAATTTTTTTCTTATGTTTATCTTTGTTCATAGCAATATAATTTCGTTACCATCAAAATATCTCTGTAATATAATTGAAGCCGATAAAGAATCAATGTTTTTTTTTCTCTTTTTTCTAGATAAATCTACATCAATTAATATTTTCTCGGAATCAACAGATGAAAATCTTTCATCAATGCCAAAAAGTTTTAAATTTACATTTTTCTTAAGTAAATAAGCAAACTTCCTTACTTTATCTGACTGTAAACTGTCATTTCCGTCTTCGTCTAATGGAATTCCAATTATTATTTCTTCTATTTCATAATCTTTTATTATTGATTTTATTTGGTCAATAACAAAAATTTCAGACATATTATTTATATGAGAGATAGGTGTAGCGATTTTTCTATCTGAATTACCAATAGCTAAACCAATACGCTTAAGACCATGATCTATAGATAGAATATTCATTTTAATCTTTTAATATTAATAAAAAATCAATATCTTCAATGTTTTTTAATTTAGAATTATCGTCACCGCCTACTTGTGCCATTTCTGGTTTACCTCCTCCCCTGCCATCAATTATTTCAGAAATGTTTTTCACTATTTTCCTGGCATCATATCCTTTTTTGATTGCATTTTTTGTAACCTTAACAATTACTACAGGACCTTTTAATGTAGGTGTACCTAAAATAATTACTGAATCAGGGATATGATCTTGAATTTGATCAGATAATTCTCTTAGCATAGCAGGTTCTATTTCAACTACTTTTGAAAGTGTTTGAATTTCATTTTGTTTAGTTGCATTATCTGCAAGATCTTTAGCTAAAACAGATATAATTTTATTTTTATATCTTTCAATCTGCTTAGATAGTACATTCAAATCACTAGTTAATACTTCGATTTGTTTTGTTATTTCGTCTGGCTTGCAATTTAATTGTTCACATAAAGAATTTATAGCTTCTAATTTTAATGCTAAATATTCCTTTGCTTTCCTGCCTGAGTAAGCTTCTATTCTTCTTAATCCTGCTCCAATACTTGACTCAGATACAATAATAAAATCACCAAGTTCGCCAGTAGATTTAACATGAGTTCCTCCACAAACTTCAAAACTAAAAGTCTGGTCATCGCCAATCTCAATCAATCTAACAGTCTGGTCATATCGGTCTCCAAAAAACGCTAAAGCTCCCCTTTTTATAGCATCATTATATTTGTCCTCTGATTTTCTAATATTAGAGTCAAGAGTTATCTGATTAGAAACAAGATTCTCGACATCTTTGATTTCCGATTTTGTTAAAGACTTAGGATGACTGAAATCAAATCTCAAGCGATCTGGTTCAACCAGGGATCCCGCTTGCCTAACATGATTACCAAGTCTTTTTCTTAAGGCTGAATGCAAGAGATGAGTTGCAGTATGATTCCTTCCTGAATCTTTTCTGTTCTGTTCATCAACTTGGTTAATAACTTTATCTCCTATAGAAATTTGTCCTGATTTAAGAATTCCAATATGTGTAATTATTCCTTTTATAATTTCTTGAGTATCTTTAACTTCGAATTTAAAATTATCATTAAATATTATTCCAGAATCTCCAACTTGCCCTCCACCTTCAGGATAAAACGTAGTAGAATCAGTGATAATTTCAATGTTTTTTTCATTTGAATTAGTAGTGTTTACAAATTTATCGTTCTGAAGAATTCCGACAATAGTAGAATCTTTATTTAAATTTTCATAGCCTACAAATTTAATTTGGGATACATTAGTTTTTTTATATTCATCTATTTTTGACATTGAAGTTTCAAATCTTGATGATTCCCTGGATCTCTTTTTTTGATTGTCCATTAGAGATCTGAATCCATCCATGTCAACATTAACATTATTCTCTATAGCAATTTCTGAAGTTAATTCTACTGGGAATCCATATGTGTCCCACAGTTTAAATAATAATTTAGAATTAATATCGTTACCCTTGTTTGATTCAAAAAAATTATGTAATTCATTTAATCCTCTTTGAAAAACCAATGAAAATTTTTCTTGTTCTTGCTCAATCACCGAATAAATAAAGTCTTCATTTACTTTCAATTCCGGATACCATTTATTCATGTTAGAAATAATAAATTTTGAAATTTCAATTAGAGTATTAGGTGCAAGATTTAATTTTTCTGAATATCTTATCGCTCTTCTCAATATTCTTCTTAAAACATAAGATCTACCCTCATTTCCTGGAATAACACCATCACCAATTAAAAAAGTAGAACTTCTCATATGTTCAGAAACAATTCGGAAAGCGACATCATCCAATTCACTATCATGATATTTTTTCTCGGAATTTTGTTCTATCAAATTAATAATAGGCATAAATAAATCAGTTTCATAAATATTTCTTGCTTTCTGCATTATCACTGCTAGTCTTTCAAATCCCATCCCCGTATCAACACTTGGAGCTGGTAACAATTTTCGATTTCCAGATTCATCTTGGTAAAATTGCATAAAAACCAAATTCCATAATTCAATGATCCTTTCACATGTATCCCCGTTATCATTAATTATCGCTTCACAATTCGGTCCGCAGGATTCAAGTCCACATTGTGGCACAGTGTCTCCAAAATCATAATGTAACTCTGAACAAGGTCCGCAAGGCCCTTCAGAGCCAGCTGGTCCCCACCAGTTATCTTCAGATCCAAATTTGGATATTCTGTCATTAGGTATCCCAACTTCATTCCAATACTCAGACGATTCATCGTCTGAGTCATGAATTGTAATATAGAGTTTATGGATATCTAATTTTAAAACATTTGTAAGATAATCTATTGAATATTTTATAGCATCTTGCTTGAAATACTTGCCTATACTAAAGTTACCTAACATCTCAAAGAAAGTGAGATGTGTTGAATCACCAACTTCATCTATATCAACAGTTCTAAAACATTTTTGAGAAGTAGTTAATAAATTTGAAGGTGGTTCTTCGTCACCTGAAAAAAAAGATTTAAACTGTACCATTCCAGCATTTGTAAGCAATAAAGTTGGATCCCCTACTGGTATAAGAGAAGAACTTGGATACCTCAAATGATTTTTGGATTCAAAATAATTTAAAAAACTTTCTCTAATTTGTTCACTATTCAATTATGATAATTCCTCAAACTCAAAAATATTATAAGTTAATAGTAATGACTTACATTGTAAAATACACTGAGTATATATACTATTATTTTGTAATTATACTAAATTCATTCTTATCACCAAATTAATTTATGCCTGATCTAATCAACCTATTAACAAACAACGGAGATATATCTTTATTCAATTTTTTAATTCTATGCTTAAGTAGTTTTGTAACATCAACAATTACAGCTTCATTTGGATTAGGAGGTGGAGCATTATTAATTTTAATTATGGTTAATATTCTGAATCCTTTAGTCATTATCCCAATTCATGCAGTAATACAAATAAGCTCAAATTCTACTAGGGCTCTAATGTTACGTAAAAATATTAACTACCAATTTATCACTCCTTTCATAATAGGATCACTAATAGGAGTATCTGTAGCAGGAATAATTTTAATAGATTTACCTAAATTTATAATTCAATCACTTATTGGGATATTTATTTTGTACTCTTTATATGTTCCTCAAGCAAAAAACATAAAAATCACAAAATGGAGTATAGGATTAATAGGAACTATTTCATCATTTTTAACAATGTTTGTTGGTGCTTCAGGGCCAATTATGGCTCCATTTATTCGTTCATTTACAAACAACAGACAATCGACCGTGGCAACTCAGGCAGCATTTATGACTTGGAAACACGGTATTAAAATAATAGTATTTATAATACTTGGTTTTTCATTTAACAATTATATTCCGTTGATCATAGGAATGATAATATTTGGAGTCTTTGGAACATGGACAGGAAAAAAAATATTAACAAATATTAACGAGAAATCTTTTGGTAGAATATTTAACATTATTCTAACTGTGTTAGCACTGAGATTAATTTATGAAGGTCTAATCCAGTTTGTTGATTTTATTTAGTCTTCTAACATATTTTTCTTCATCAATAAAACTAGCATCTAAAAAACTTTTTACTATTTTTTTTGCTTCACCGATTTTTATTACTCGACCACCCATACACAATACATTCATGTTGTTATGTTCCACTCCTTGTGAAGCACTGTATACGTCATGACAAACAGCTGCCCTTATTCCTGAAGTTTTATTTGCAACAATTGAAGCCCCCACACCAGAACCACAAATTGCAATACCTTTATTAGCTTTACCATTGTAAATAATTTCTGTTAATTTTTTTGTCATATCCGGAAAATCATCTTCGGCATCATATTCAAATGCTCCTGCATCAATAATTTCAATTTCTGGATAGCATTCAGAAAGAAAAGTTTTCAACTCATTTTTTAGTTCAAATCCTCCGTGATCAGCAGATATTGCTATGGAATTAATTTTATTTTTTCTATTGCTCATTTAACAAATTCCTCCATAAATCAATCTCATAATCCATCATATTTCCTGAGTATATCAACTTGGAATTTTTATCTAAAATTCTTTTTGATCCTCTCATTGTAATTTCAAAAAATAAAATCATATCTCTATTGTAAGGTAACATATCTAATGTGTTGAGATCATTTTTGGTTCTGAATTTGTCAAATTCTTCTTCTTGCATAGTAGGATCAATTGAAATAGCTATAATTTTGGTTGAAGATATATCTTTTAAAGTTGATTTCAGTTTCTGTAACTCAGAAATACAATGACCTCAGGTTGGCGAGAAAAAATAAAGAAAATGTGGTGATCCGGATTCTTTTATAGTATTGGAAGAAAAAGTTTTCCCAGAAGTAAACTCAAAGTCAAAAGCTGATTCTGAATTGTCTGTTTCTGTTACAGTAATTTTTTGGTCATCAGAAGATTCAATAACATCTTCAGAAGAGCATCCAATAATTAATATTAAAGAAATAAAAGTATAAAGTATGTATCTCATGTAAAAAATATAATTTGAATGAACTAATATAAATCGTTTACTATCATATTTGAAATATACCAATAATGAAATTCAATAAAGAAGTAAATAGTAAAAAAATATATAATACAATCAATATTTAGCAATTAAATAATATAAATGGCAAACACTAACTTTACATTTTTATTAATTTGGTTTTTATTATTTGTATCAGTATTATTAATGGGATCTTGGAGCTTGGCAGATAGAGCCACAAAATCAATGAATTATAATAATTTAACTAAAGAAGAATTATCAGTCGTACAAAAATCTGCGATATTTATATGCCCTTTACATTAAAATGAGTTTTGAAAATAAATTAGCGATAGTAACAGGATCCTACCAAGGACTAGGAAAAGGTATAGCTAAAAAGTTAGCTAGCCAAGGATGCAATCTGATTTTGGTTGATATAGACGATAATCTTTATCAAACAAAAAACGAATTACTTCAATACGGAACCAAAGTAGAATTTTATATTGGTGATGTTTCTGATGAAAAAACAGCTAAATCTGTTATGGAAATAGCTACAGACAAATTTAATCAGTTAGATATCCTCGTTAATAATGCAGGGATTGGAGGTATGAATAAAAAATTATGGGAGTTACCCACAGATGAGTTTGATAGAGTTTATTCTATAAATCTAAAAGGTGTATTTTTATTTTGTAAATATGCAGTACCTTTAATGTTAAAAAATGATTATGGCAGAATTGTAAATATTGCATCAATAGCAGGCAAGGAAGGGAACCCAAATGCATCTGCATATTCATCTACAAAAGCTGGCGTAATTGGACTTACAAAATCTTTAGGAAAAGAATTAGCTAATACTGAAATAAGAGTAAATTGTATTACACCGGCTGTTGTGAACACTTCTATACTTGATGAATTCACTCAAGAACATATAAATTATATGATTGAAAAAATACCTATCGGTAGAACTGGAGAGATAGAAGAAGTAGCTAATATGGTTTCATGGCTTAGTTCCAAAGAATGTTCATTTTCAACTGGTGCTGTGTTTGACATAAGTGGGGGTAGAGCTACTTATTAATCTGCATCTTTTGGACCATTCCAGACTTGATTATTTTATTTTCATCGCTTTTGGTTTTTAATACTAGATCTCCATTATTATCAATTGCTACAACTTCTCCCTCTAAATAAGATCCATTTAACAATGACAATCGAATTTTTTTACCAATAGTATCAATATTTTCTATCCAAATATTTGTAATTTCTTGATCAGTCAAATCAGACAAATAATAGTTGAAAAATAAATTTGAAACCTTTTTCCCAAGTTTTTTTACATCTATAGATTTAGATGTGGATAGTTTGATAGATGTATAAGGAATATCAATTTTAAAATTATTTTCCATGTTAACGTTTAATCCAATACCTATAATTGAATACTCTAATTTTTGATTTTCAAACACATTTTCTTGTAAAACACCACAAATCTTTTTCCCATCTATAATTATGTCATTTGGCCATTTAATACTGGGTGATTGTCCAAATTCTGATTGCAGTAATTTTAATATAGTTATCGCTCCGATCATATGAAGAGTTTGTATATGCCTGTTTTGTGGAAATATTAAAATAGATAAATACAAATTCCCTTCAGGTGATACCCACAATCGGTTTTTTGTTCCTCTCCCACTTATTTGCTTTGAAGATCCAATTATTAAGTTTTCTTTATGAAAGGATGCAAATCTATGACATATATCCATTGTTGAATCGCAACTTTCAAACCACAACATATTATTATTTAAGAATTTAAATTTTAATCATTTATTATATTAATCGACTATGTAACAAATTTATGTCAAAATATCAGTAAATATATTTATTATCTTGGAGTATTAAATGATATCTAATAATAAAAGACCTAGAAGTAAAGATTTAGGATTAGACATGGGGATTTTGCCCAAAGGAAAATTGAATTCTATTACTGATGTCCCTGGTGTGAAAGTTGGACATTCTACAATTATTGAAGGCGATGGAGAGCTAAACATTGGAAAGGGGCCCGTAAGAACTGGAGTTACTGCTATCCTTCCTCATGATAAAAACATATATGAAAATAATGTGACAGCTGCAGCACACGTAATTAATGGGTACGGTAAAACCGTAGGAATCCCACAAATTAAAGAATTAGGTAGAATTGAATCTCCTATTCTTTTAACTAGTACTTTAAGCACATGGAAAGTTACAAATTATTTAATTGATTATCTATCTGAAAAAAATCCCGGTGTCAGGTCATTTAATCCTGTGGTTGGAGAATGTAATGATGGATTCTTAAACGATATAGTAGGAAGACATATAAATAAATCTCATGTAATTAACGCTATTGACCATGCAAGTGAAAACGAATTTTCAGAAGGAGTTGTTGGAGCAGGCGTAGGAATGACAGGATTTGGATGGAAAGGAGGAATTGGTACTTCTTCAAGATTAATAAAAACTCAATACAACAGTGACACAAGTTCAAAAGGAGAATTTACTATTGGATGCTTAACTTTAACTAATACAGGAGATGCCCGTGATTTAAGATTTGACGGGATTCCAATAGGTCGACATATTTTACCACCTGGTTACGAAGATGAAGAAAATCCTTCAAACTGGATTGGGGGAGACCCTATAAAAGGGACTTTTCAGAAAGATTCTAAAGAGCCTCCTGGATCGATAATGATAGTAATTGCCACTGACGCGCCTTTATCTAGCAGACAACTTAACAGATTAGCAAAAAGAGTTGGAATGGGATTAGGGCTTGCGGGCGGTATTGCCTCACATAGTAGTGGAGATTTTGTTATTGCATTTTCAAATTCCGATTATAATAAAATTGAATCAGGAGATGACAAATATAAAGTGAACCAATTATCTGACGATAATTTAAGTAACTTATTTAGAGGAGTAGTTGAAAGTACAAATGAAGCAATAATAAATTCAATATTAAGAGCTGAAACTGTAAAGGGGATAAACGGGAATACAAGACATGCTATTCCTATTGATAAAGTTATGTCTGTATTAGAGCAATCAAGAGCTACAAAAAACAAAGATAGATAAGGAGCGAAATATGAATGACAATAAAAGAACAATAATTATAACTGGTGGAGGAAGCGGCATAGGAATGGAAACTGCAATAAAATTTGCAGAAAATGGAGATAATGTAATAATAACGGGGAGAACAGAATCAAAATTAATCAAAGTCTCTGAAAATATTAACAATAATAATGGTTCTTGCTCGTATTATACTGGAGATGTTGCAGATCCTGATTTTGTTAGTAAAACTGTAAATTCGGTTATTGAAAAATATGGGAAAATTGACATCTTAATGAATAATGCCGGTCACAGTTCTAAAAATAGAAATACGCAAAACACTGAATTAGATGATATTGTTAATGTATTTAACTCCAACTTACTTGGTACAGTCTTATTTACTCAGGCAGTGCTTGATAACATGAAATCTAACAACAAAGGTTTAATCATAAACATATCTTCAGTCGCAGGATTATCTGGAAGCCCTATAGCAGGACTGTCATATGGAGCTGCAAAAGCTGCAGTAATAAATTTCACAGAATATTTAAACGTAGAATTAAAAGAAACTATGGTTAAAGCAACGGCAATAATGCCAGGAGAGGTAGATACTCCGATAATGGATCAAAGACCAGTAGTCCCATCAGACGAAGGAAGAAAATTGATGGCAAAAAGTTCAGACGTTGCAGAAACTATTTTTACACTAGCATCTTTATCTGAAAGTACATCTATCCATTCGATGGTCATAATGCCCAACAAATTGAGAAATGTTTCTTCAGAAATAGTTATGCCTGAATAATTAAATATTAAAATCCAAAAGCATATCCATCACGTCTTGGGTCAGCACCGCCTTGATAGGAACCTGTTTCTTTATCAAATTTTATACCGTGACCTCCGCCAACACTTGGAGACCAATCAGGTAAATTAACAATATCATGACCTCTTTGTTGAAGGTTGTCTAATAATGAACTTGGGAATCTTGCTTCCATTTCAACTCTATTTCCACCTATGGCTTTAAATCTAGGCGAATCAATAACTTGTTGCATATTCATTTCAAAATCTAACAAATTAATTAACATCTGAGAAGTTGTTTGTAATATTCCCCAACTACCTGGTGTTCCAACGCTAGCAAAAAATTCTCCATTCTTAAATGTCTGGGTAGGACTTAAACACATATCTTGTTTTCTGTTTGGCCCAATTTGGTTTCTGCTACCATTGTGTAAATCAAACCAATCTCCCATATTATTTAAAAATATGCCAGTACCTTCTGGTGCTAAAGCAGATCCAAATCCTCCTCCTAATGTTTGTGTAATTGAAACAACGTTTCCATCTCTGTCAGAAACAGAGAAATGTGTTGTCATACCACCATCATAAGCATCTAAATCTACAGGTGTTAGTGCGCCCTGTGGTGCATCCGGGTTAAATACTTCACCGGCAAGTAGATTTGTTTTATCAGTTGATATTCTTGATGATTGATATTTAGCATATTCGCTTGAAAGTAACTTATCAGTAGGTGTGATTCCTAATGCCTGATCTCCTCCATAAGCAATACGATCTGTTGCCGCTAATTTAACTGTTTCTATAAATCTATGAACAAAATCAGGGTCTTGAAATTTTATTTGTTCATTAGGTAATGTTTCTAATATTTTAAGTGTCTCTAATATTTGGAATCCACTACTATTTGGTGGTACTGTACTTACTTCAAAGTTTTTATATTTAACTGTTAAAGGATCAGACCATTCTGCTTTGACTGAATTCAAATCATCTTCTGAAATTAATCCTCCGTACTTATTCATAGATTCAATTATTTTTTTTGCAATACTTCCCCTATAAAATTCATCTGCACCATTTTTTGCTACTAATTCAAGTGATTTTGCCAACTCAGGCATTACAATTTTAGTTCCGGGAGGTGAAACTTTACCATTGTTTAATATAATTTCACCAGATGGAAATTTATTTAATCTAGGAACAGAATTTCCAAACATCATGTAGTGAAAATGAGTCATAGGGAATCCATTTTTAGCATAATGAATGGCATCTTTAAAAACTTCTTCTCTATCTAATACCCCAAGATTTTCTTGAATTTCTAACCATCCCGCGACATTTCCTGGAACTAAGGGTGCCCATGGTCCTATATTTTTAGCTTCAGAAGTATATTTTTCAGGGTCAGCTAATTTTGGAGCAGATCCTGAAAAGTTAAGAGCTTGTAATTTATTTTTTTTAGAATTATAAACTAAAGCTACTCCTACTCCTCCCATTCCAGACATAAATGGCTCTACAACATTAAGTGTAGAGGCTATCCCAACAATAGCATCAAATGCATTTCCACCTTTTTTTAATATATTAATACCAGCTAATGTGGCAAATGGATGGGCTGATGCAGCCATACCGTTTAAACCCATTGCAGTGGGCCTAGTAGATGGGGGATAATTATTGTATTTCATTATTAATCCTTTACAGTAATATGATAAATTCTAACGACATAAATAAAGCGCTAAGTTTGATTTCTAGTAATATTCACAGAACTCCTATATCTTCGTCAAGCTATTTATCAGAAAAATTCAACTCAAATATTTATTTTAAAGAAGAATTATTTCAAAAAACCGGTTCTTTCAAAATCAGAGGTGTTTTGAATAAATTAAGTAATCTTAACAAAGATACATTAAAAACAAATGGAATAATTAGCATGTCTTCAGGCAATCATGCTCAAGCAGTTGCATATGGTGCGAAGATAAATCAAATATCAAGTACTGTAGTAATGCCAACTTATTCAACAAAATCCAAAATAGAAGCAACTAAAAATTATGGAGCAAAAGTAGTTATAACAAATGATAATCTACTTGAAACTGTCAAAAATTTACAAAAAAAATCAAATGCTTATTTTATTCATCCATTTGATGATGATTACGTTATCGCTGGTCAAGGAACATTAGGACTTGAAATCACTCAGGATTTACCACAAGTAGATCATGTTTTTACAGGCGTAGGTGGTGGTGGCTTAATATCCGGGATTTGTGTAGCTATGAAGGAATTCAATCCTAAAATCAAAATTATTGGAGTTGAACCAAAAGGAGCTGATGGAATGAATCAAAGTCTAAAAAAAGGAAAAGCTATAGAATTAGATTCAATAGATACTATAGCAGATGGTTTGTCAGCCCCATTTATTGGAGAAAAAAACTTTGAAATTGCCCAAAAATATTTAGATGAATTAATAACAGTTTCTGATCAAGAAATAATAAGTACTATGTGGCTGATATATGAACGAACCAAGCTATTTATTGAACCTTCATCTGCTGCTTCGCTTGCACCAATAATTCACAATAAATATAAGCTTCCCAAAAATTCAAACCCTATATTTATTATGTGTGGTGGGAATATTGACAAACAAAAATTACTTGAAATTTCGTAGAACTTTTATTTTTTGGTTATAACACCATATATATAATAAATTCCGAAAAATTTGATTAAGCTAGAATATTTTTTGTGAATTTTAATATGCCCCCATTTTATTGATTCTAAATTTGAAATATTATCAATATTATAATCACATCCATTGGTAAAGAATTGCCATATATAAATGAAGAATGATTTCAAAGCGATAATTGTTTTATTTGAAAATACAGTATGTTCCCAAAAAAAATATTTTCCCTTTGGTTTCAATACCATATCTAGTTCTTTAAATGTAGTATTAACATTTCCCACTGAACATAGCACCAACGATGAAACAATAGAATCAAACGATTTTTTTTTGAACGGCAGATAATTAATATCAGCAAGTATTAAATTATAAGAAGAACTCTTGTCAATTTGTTTTATTAAATCAAAATTATTATCTATAAGTACCAATTTATCATATTTATTATAGAAAATTAGATTTGAACCATTTCCAGCACCTATTTCTAAAATACTTCCATAAGCATTATTAGAAATGTAATGCCTTAAAGATTCATTTTGATTTGCAGATATATTATCAATAATAGGATAAATTATTGAAAACAACTTTTGTCTAATTTTTAAAATAAGATTTGTCAAAGAATTATTTAAATTAATTATCAGTTTAAATTTTATAAAATTGTAAGTAACATATAAGTTAATTAAATTTATATAATAATACAACATATGAGTAGCTCAACAGAAAAATCAATCACAAACAACCTAACAATAATAGGCTCAGGTCCAGCAGGACTAACTGCAGCTTTATATGCAGCAAGAGGTAATCTAAATCCATTGGTTATAGAAGGATTTCCACCTGGTGGTCAATTAACTCTAACTACTGATGTAGAAAATTTCCCTGGATTTCCTGATGGAGTAATGGGTCCTGACTTAATGATTAAGTTTAGAGAACAAGCTGAAAGGTTTGGTGCCAAAATCATCACAGGTGAAGTAACAAAAGTGGATTTCAATTCAAAAAAATTACAATTGTTTCTTGATGATAATACAATAATAGATTCATCTTCAGTAATAATTTCGACTGGTGCCTCTGCTAAAATGCTTGGATTACAAGAAGAATCTGAGCTTATTGGGAAAGGGGTGTCAACATGTGCTACATGTGATGGATTTTTCTTCAAGGATCAAATTGTTGTTGTTGTTGGAGGTGGAGATTCAGCAATGGAGGAAGCTTTATTTTTAACAAAATTTGCAAAAAAAGTTTTCATAATTCATAGAAGAGAGGAATTCAGAGCTTCTCAAATTATGCTAGAACGAGCTCGTTCAAACACCAAAATAGAATTTATTCTAAACTCAGAAATAACACAAATAAATAATCCAAAAGAAAACAAGGTTACTGACATTCTCATAAAAAACAATAAAAATGGTGAGTCTAAATCAATGAGTACCGATGCTGTGTTCATTGCAATAGGCCACATACCCAACACATCTCTATTTAAAGATTTTCTAAATTTAAACGAAAATGGATATATACTAACTGATGAAGGCACTAAAACTAATATTCCTGGTGTTTTTGCATGTGGAGATGTTCAAGATTGGGAATACAGGCAAGCAATAACTGCAGCTGGAAGCGGATGTATGGCTGCGATTGACACAGAAAGATATTTATCAAATTTGTAAATTATGATCGAAATTTTAAAAAATGAAAAATTCCTAATTGGGTATGATTTAAATAATGATGAAGAATTTTCGTTATCAGATAATATCCCTGATGATTTTATTGTTGTAACAACAAAAAGAATTATAAAAAGAACTCAGTCAAGTTTTAAATGGGATTATAAAATTCTATTAATATCTGAAATTAAAGATATAAAAATATCAAAAGGTATAAACTTGTCAAAAATAACAATAGCATTGATAGGGTTAATAGCTTACTTCCCACTAATGAATCTTTTAGAAAATAATATATTAAATGCCATTCTTGCATTAAGCTCAGTTGGCTTCGGAATAATTATTCTTATTAATCAGCTACTCTTTGCTAGTAACATAAATTTGATTTTAAATTCAAGTAACAAAATTTCTATCACTTTTCCTCATAAAAATGCATTTTATGAAAAGCTTCTTGAAGAAATTTCAAAGTAGGTATTAATCTGTCATTTTCAATGAAGGAAAAACATCTAAGTCTAATTCAGATTCTTTTGAAAATGAATTTTCATAAAAAGCTGCTGCTGCAATCATAGCTCCATTATCAGTACACAATTTTGGGCTAGGAATAATGACAGGTATTGTAGACTCATTTTTTATACGAGTACGCAAATGAGAATTTGCAGCTACGCCTCCACATACAATTATGCTTTTAGGTTCATATTCCTCTACAGCCATGTTTAATTTAATAACTAATTGTTCTACAACGGCATCTTGGAAGTTGTAACATATATCGTTAATTAAGTTATCATCGAGTTGACCATTTTGTTCTATAATTTTTGAAATATATTTTATAGTGGAAGTTTTAAGTCCACTAAAACTATAATCTAAAGTATCTTTTATATTTGTAACAGGCAGAGTCCTTGTCTTAGATTTTGACAATTGAGATCGTTTGTCAATAACAGGTCCTCCTGGATATTCTAAATCCATAAATCTCGCAACTTTGTCAAAAACTTCACCTGCAGCATCATCTCTAGTTTGACCTAGCAAGATTTTTTCTTTATGAGATTTCATTAATACTAATTCTGAGTGACCACCAGAAACTAATAGAGCTATTACAGGAAATTCGATTTCTTCTTGATTTTCAATCCAAGCTGCATGTATATGGCCTGTCAAATGATTAATACCTCTAACAGGAACATTTAGTGCATATGCAAGAGATTTAGCATAATTTATCCCCACAAGTAACGAACCTGCTAATCCAGGTCCTTTAGTTACTGCAACTCCTTGAATTAGATTAAGCATATTCAAATCTTTTATTTCTTGAATCAAATTCCCTAATGAAGAGACATGCTGCCTGGCAGCCACCTCAGGCACTATACCACCAAAACTTGCATGAATATCAGTTTGAGAATATATTTTGTTATGTAATAAGTTTTTCCCATCTTCAAGAATTGCAATTCCAGAGTCATCACATGATGATTCGATACCTAAAATTATCATCTCACTAAACCTTCAATTTATCAAAAAGTGCATTCATGTTATCTTCTACAGTAGAATGATTATTAAATACAGCTGTACCTGCAACAGCTATGTCAGCACCTGCATTAAAAACATTAGTAATATTGTCTTTTTTAACACCTCCGTCAACTTGTATTAAAAAGTCATTTGATTCATTTTTTCTAAATTCAGTTAAAAATTGTATTTTTTTCAAACAGTCAAGTATAAGTGATTGTCCACCTTTTCCTGGAATTACTGTCATAACAGTTACTTCATCAATATCTTTTAAATATGGAGTTAAATTTTCAATTTTTGTATCAGGACTTATTGCTAATCCTGCATTAACATTTTTATTTTTAATATATTGTGTAAGATTTGTTATATCTACACCTGTTTCATAATGAAAAGTTATTACATCAGCTCCAGTATTAATAAAATTATCAATTTGGTGGTCTGGATTACTAATCATTAAATGAACTTCAACAGGAATATTTACAAGTTTTTTCAATTCAGATATTATGTTTGATCCAAACGTAATATCTGAAACAAAATGGCCATCCATAACATCAACTGATAATCTGTACGCACCTGATTTTTCTGCAAGCAAAGCATCTCTTTCTATATTCAAAGGATCTGCAGCTAAAATTGAAGGTGCAATTTTATATAATTTGTTTTTCAATTTTGCTCAACCTTGTTTTAATATTAGATATATTATTTTGAACTTGTTCCTCAGAAGTTCCACCGTAAGTATTTCTTTTATTTATAGAGAACAGAGGTGTTATATCAAAAATATCTTTTTCAAATTTATCTGAAAATTTTTGATAATCTGATAATTCAAGTTGATTGAAAAATTTATTTTGTTTAATACAAAAATCTGTCATTTCTGAAACAATTTTATGAGCCTGTCTAAAAGGAACTGATTTAGATACCAAATAATCAGCAATATCAGTAGCTAAAACATAACTTTGTTCTACTGCAGTGTACATTTTAGATTTATTAAAAGTCATAGAATTAGTCATATCTGAAAATATAGCAAGTGTGGTATTCAAAGTATCAGCAATATCAAAAAAACCTTCCTTGTCTTCTTGCATATCTCTATTGTATGCCAAAGGTAATCCTTTTAGTATAGTAAATAATCTAAATAAATCTCCATATACTCTTCCTGTTTTTCCTCTAGCTAATTCAGCAAAATCAGGATTTCTTTTTTGTGGCATTATACTACTCCAAGTAGTAAAATTTTCTCCAAGATTACAAAAACCAAATTCATCTGAAGACCACAAAATTATTTCTTCGGAAAGCCTAGATATATGCATCATTGTTGTAGAGCTTGCATAGCTATAATCTAATATGAAATCTCTGTCTGATACAGCATCTATACTATTAGTTGATATTTGACTAAATCCTAATTCGTCAGCTACATATTCTCTATCAAGCTCATAAGGTAATCCCGCAAGCGCACCACTGCCTAAAGGCATCACATCTACTCTTTTTAAAGAATCTAAAAATCTGTCAATATCTCTCAAAAACATCTCAGCATAGGCTAATAAATGATGGGATATTAATATTGGTTGGGCTCTTTGCATGTGAGTATATCCGGGTACGATAATGTCTGAGTTTTGTTCAGATAGTTTAACAATAGTTTTAATTAATTTTGATAATCCATTAATTGCTTGTATATTTAAATCTTTTACATACATTCTCATATCCAGTGAAATTTGATCATTTCTTGATCTAGCAGTATGTAATTTCGAACCAATTTCCCCAATTATTTCTGTGAGTCTAAATTCTATATTCATATGTATATCTTCTAGTTCTGGTTTCCATATAAATTTTTTATCTTCTATTTCTTTTAAAACACTTAGTAAACCACTATGAATTTTCTCCATCTCTTTATTAGATATAATTCCTTGTTTTGCAAGCATTTTTGAATGAGCAATAGAACCTTTAATATCATATTGAGCAAGTCTTTGTTCGTAATTATAAGAAATTGTATATTTTAGGTAATCTTTAGACATTATTTATTTTTCTTGGGTATGTAAATATTTCTTCTTAAAGTAAGTATTTTTTCATTGTTTTGATTGTAGCCTAATGTTTCGACTTTAACTATACCAGCGTCAGGGTTAGAATTACTTTCTCTCATATCCAATATTTCCGACACAGCATATAAAGTATCTCCTTCAAAAACAGGTCCTTCATGTTTAACAGATTCATATCCTAAATTTGCTATAGCTTTACCTGACAAATCTTGTACTGTCATTCCAACTATTAAACTTAGTGTTAATAACCCAACTACTATTGGTTTTTTATGTTGATGGTTTTTCATATATTCAACATCTAAATGCAATGGACTGTTATTCATGGTGAGCATGCAAAAATTATGATTGTCAGATTGCGTGATTGTCTTACCTGGCCAATGTTTAAAAGACATTCCTATACTAAAGTCATCATAAAACCTTCCATAACTATCGTAAACATTTATATCCATGATATCTCCTTAAAAATGGTTTTCGTAAACTCTTTTTGCTATTAGTAATTTCATTATTTCGTTAGTACCTTCGCCTATTATCATCAGAGGAGCATCTCTATAAAATCTTTCAATTGGTAAATCTTTTGTATATCCATATCCCCCATGAATTCTCATAGCATCCATACATACTTCTTGACATATTTCACTAGAATATAATTTTGCCATGCCTGACTCCAAATCAACTCTTAATCCTTTGTCTTTTAAATTTGCAGCTTTTTTTACCAATAGATCAGCAGCTTCAATTTTAGTTGCCATAGTAGCTATAATTGACTGAATCATTTGATGATCTTTAATTTGTTTTCCAAAAGTTTCTCTTTGTTTACTATAATTTAAAGATAAATTAAAAGCTTCTTTAGCAACGCCGACAGATCTGGCAGCAACGTTAATTCTGCCAGTTTCTAGTCCATCCATTACTTGTGGAAATCCTTTCCCCTCTTCTGTACCTAATAACCTGTTCAATGGTATTTCACAGTCTTGCAACAATAATTCACAAGTATCTACACCTCTGTATCCCAATTTATCTAATTTTTGCCCTACTGAAAATCCTTTATCTGTATCTTCAAGTATAAAACATGATATACCTTTGTATTTAGGATCTGCTTCTAAATTAGTTTTAGCTACCAAAATAAATATATTTCCCTTTGAGCCATTAGTTATAAACATTTTAGATCCATTGATTTTATAACTTTCATGATTTTTTTTTGCATGAGTTTTTATATTTTGAACATCACTTCCCGAGTGAGATTCAGTCAATCCCAAACCAGCTCTAATTTCTCCTTTGGAAAGTTTGGGTAAATAATTTTCTTTCTGAAAATCTGTACCGTAATTTTCAATCATATAGCAAGCTAGTGTATGCGTTCCTAATATGCCTGCAAGACTCATCCAGCCTTTACTTAATTCGGTGAAAATTTCAGCGAGATTTACGTATGACAAACCTAGTCCACCATACTTCTCAGATATATTAATTCCAAACAAGCCCAATTCTGCCATTTTATCAGCTAATTCTTGAGGATAAATATCTTGATCTTCTAATTCTTTGACTACTGGTTCAACATCATTTTTTATAAATTGCTTAACAGTATTTATTATTTGTTTTGAAACTTCATCATTCATAAAAAGTCTCTTTAATTTTCAGAATTAAAATTGGAAGGATTATGTTTTTCACCAAGATTTTTAGCATTTAATCCTAAAATATTCAAAAAACCTTGAGAATCTTCATGATTAAATTCTCCAAGATTTTCCATGGAAGAATCATCGGTATATAAAGAATGTTGAATTTGATCTAATTTTTCTATTTTTTCAAAATAAACTTTCCCTTTGTATAATCTTAAAATAATAGTTCCTGAGACCAACTTAGTTATTTTTGACAATCCTGCTAAAGCTACATTAGTTGTTGTATCAAACCAAAATCCTTCATAAATTTGCCTTGATATTGTAGATGAAATGTTAGAAAAATAATCTCTTAATCTTCTATCAAGTACTAATTGGAGTAAGTATTCATAACTTTCTCCTAATAATTCCATAGAAGGAGATTCGTATATCCCTCTAGATTTAATACCTAAAAATCTATTCTCGACTGCATGAATTCCTATTCCTATTCCATGATTACCACCTAACTCATTCAATACTTTAAAAATATCAACTAAGGAATACGGGTCTCCATTTATATGGGTAGGAACACCTTCATTCCATGTTAAGCTAACAAGTTCTTCTTTATCTTGAGATTCCCACGGCCACTTTCCCATTCCTGGTTCAACAAAATCATATGGGGATTCTTCTATATTTTCTAAGTCACCGGCTTCATGAGTCAATCCTAATAAATTTGCATCAGTGGAATATCTTGATTCAGATTTAGGTTTTATAGGTAATTTTTTATCTTCACAGTAATCAATCATTTCAGCTCTGCCTGGGAAATCAGATAAAAAATAATGATCTCTCCATGGAGCGTAAACATTAATATTTGGCTCTAACATTTTTGTGGCTAACTCAAATCTAACTTGATCATTTCCACGACCGGTAGCTCCATGAAACAAAAAAGTGGAATTGAAAGATTCAAAATGATCTAACATACATGCAACTGTTACTGGTCTAGCAATACCTGTTGTATTCCAATATCCACCTTCATATTTAGATTGTGATTGGATAACTTTTAATCCAAATTGAGCTAATTTTTCAAGTCCGCTTACAATCAGTGCTTCTGAAGCACCACAAGCTTTCATCCGTTCTGCAACAGCATCGATATTTTCTTCGTCAGGTTGACCTAAATCAACTGTAATACATTTTAAATTGAATCCCTTTTCTTTTAACCACGAAGTAATTGTGCAGCTATCTAAGCCACCTGAAACAGCTCCTATTAAATTAATATTGTTATTCTTTATCAGTTCTTTATAATTCATTACTTAGACAGTACATTTTCCAAAGATTTTTGTAATTTACTAATTGCTTGATCTATCTCATCTTCAGTGACGGTAAGAGGCGGCATAAATCTTAGTGCATTAGGTCTTACAGCATTAACTAATAATCCATTTTTATTACATTCAGTAATCATATCAGCAGCAATATCCATGCTAAATTCTAAAGCAATTAATAAGCCCATTCCTCTTACTTCAGATATGATTTCAAATTTACTCATCAATTCATTTAATTTACTTGTAAAATAAGAGTTTAATTTATTTACATTATTAGAAATATCATTTTCAAGTATAAATTTACTTGAAGCGTATGCTGCAGCTGAAGTTAGCGCATTCCCGCCAAAAGTAGAACCATGATCTCCAGGTACAAATACCGAATATTCATCTTTTGCCAATATTGCTCCAATAGGTACACCTGCTCCTAAACCTTTTGCTAAAGTTATAACATCAGGTTCAATTCCAAATTTTTCATACCCATAAAATGATCCTAGTCGACCAATTCCAGTTTGTACTTCATCTATGATCATTATGATGTTTTTTTCATCACATATTTTACGTATATTGTTTATAAAATCTTGAGAACAGATATTTACGCCTCCCTCGCCTTGCACCACCTCAATCATAATACCAACTGTTTCATCATCTATTTTCTCTTTTAGGGAATCTATATTATTTAACTCAAAATAATCAAAACCTTCAGTCACAGGCATAAAAGTTTCGTGGTATTTAGGTTGTCCTGTTGCTGCCAATGTTGAAATTGTTCTTCCATGGAAAGAATTATAGGCTGTTAAAATTTTGCTAGCTCCATTTTTATTAATTTTGCCCCATTTTCTGGCAAGCTTAATTGCTCCCTCATTTGCTTCTGCTCCACTATTACAAATAAATATCTTATCCAAAACACTATTTTCTATTAATATTTCTGCTAATTTTAGTTGAGGAATAGTGTAAAAAACATTAGAAGTCTGAAGCAAAGTTTTGGACTGTTGTTCAATGGCATCAGCAACAACTTGATTTGAATGTCCTATATTATTAACTGCCCACCCAGAAGTGAAATCTAAGTATTCATTCCCATTTGTATCCCATAGTTTTGTTCCTTCACCTTTTTCAATCACCATTGGATATCTATTTGCTGCATGCATATAATACTTTGACTCCATATCTTTCCAATTTTGTTCATCCATATATAAGCTCCTATAGAATATTATTTATTGTTTTGAATTTCTTTTAGAATATCTTGAATTTCTTCTAAGATTTTTTCTATTTTTTCATTTAAATCATCAACAATTTCTTCTTTTTCTTTTTCTTTTTCTTTATCATCTTGATTTGGTTTCGAATTATAAATTCCAGATTGTTTTTCAATTAATTTTGTCACACCTTCTTTTACTGAGTCTGCCATAATCACATGATCAGCAGACGCCAAAACAACTTTCTTTAACTCAGGCAAGTCAACACCTTCAGCTTGTAGATATATTGGCTCTGCATACAAAATAGTATCTCCAATAGGTACTACTAATAAATTACCTCTTATACAAAAAGAACCTTCTTGGCACCTTAATGTAAACCACTCTGAAATTAAGGGATCATTATCCATTCTTGCTTCTATTTGCTCAGTACCATAAATAGTTAGATCTTTAGGAAAATTATATGCAATCAATTTTCCATATTGATCTCCATCACTTCTGCCAGCTAACCATCCTATGAGGTTCTTTCTTTGATTAGGAGTAAATGGACTAATTAATACAAACTCAGAATCTTCATTTCCTGGTAAATTCATAACTATGTAATAAGGTTCTACATTTTGTAGCTCGCCCGACTGTCCAAATTTTTCTTTTGGAATATTCCATAAATCTTCATTATTGTAAAATATTTGAGAATCTTTCATATGGTATTCCAAATACTTATCTGACTGTATCTTAAACATGTCTATTGGATATCTAATGTGAGATCTTAAATCTTCAGGCATAGATTCCATCGATTTAAAAACGTTTGGAAATATTTTTGAATATGTATCTATTAGCGGATCTGATGTGTCAGATATATAAAACTCAATTGTACCATCATATGCATCTATAACAGCTTTCACACTATTTCTCCAATAATTATGGTTATTTAGCGATGGTTCTGAGTAAGGATAATTATTTGAAACCGTATAAGCATCTTGAATCCATTTTAATTTTCCATCATTAATGACAACATACGGATCAGAATCTAGTTCCAAATACGGAACTAGTTTTTTTACTCTTTCTTGTACATTCCTATCGTATTGAATTTTACTTTGATTTGTTATCTCTCCACTAATAAAAATATTAATATCAGTAAATTTCCATGCATACAAAATCTTTTTTATTGCACTATCTAAAGTTATTCCACCCAACCCAGCATAATTATGCCTTCTCAGTATCCCTTCTTTACCATCTTTACCTTTTTCTTGGTAGTCTACTTCTTTGGTGTTAGTATTGACTATCACATAAGGAGAACTTGATTCACCATAATAAATTCTAGGATTTTCGACAGATAAATTTTCTTGTATTTCTCCATCCATAGATTTAACATTTATTACCCCATCAGAGGGAATATCCTTAGAAAAAAAGTACGGTTTACCCTGGGAGTCAAATGAATTAACAGGGCTCATTGTTAAACCATAACCATGAGTGAATTGTAAAACAGTATTAACCCAAGTTTGTTTATTTTCATCTAGTTTTTCAGGAGCAACTTCTCTTAAAGCTAGCATTACTTGCCTGTACTCACCATCTATTGTGTATCTATCTACATCAACATCTTTAAAATCGTAATAAGGCCTTATTAATTGTGTTTGAGTATAAACATCCTTTAATGGTTTATAGTCCCATAATCTTATGTTATTTAGAGTTTCGGTATTTTGAGTTAAAATCGATTCAGGTATTTCTGATTTTGCAGGAAAATAACTTTCCTCTATTGAATCAAGATTATAAGCTTTTCTAGTGAAATCTATGTTATAAGATATATATTCTTTCTCTTTAACGTACTCATTTGGGGTAACTGATAATCTTTGGGTAAGGGAAGGCCAAACTAACACAGATACCACATACAAGGCAATCCATATCACAGTTGGAATGTATACAAATCTTGTAAGTGAAAATTTAAGCGAAAACAATACTAGTGCAGATAATATAAATCCTAAAATAGACATTATCAATAAAGCATTCATTTTAATATTAACTTCAGTATATCCGGCTCCATATACTACTCCGGAATCAGAATATAGTAAACTCCATCTAGAGAAAAGAATTCCTAAACTAAATAAAATTAATATAATCGAAAAGTTAATTATAGATTGCTTTTTTAAAATAGTATTTTCATTAAACTCCTGACCGGCAAAAACCGAATTAACAAATATAATTGCTAATCCATAAATTAATGCTAAGATAGAAATTATAAGAAGACCTCTTTGAATAAAAGTGTAAATTGGGTAGTCAAAAATATAAAATGACACGTCTCTACTGAATATTGGGTCACTAATACTGAAAGTTGTAGAATTGAAAAATCTTAGAAATAATTCCCAATTATAAGAAGTGCTTAATCCCAACGCTATACTTGTACCAACCACTAATAAAACTAAAATTGTTTTGTATACTTTTGGACCTATCAAATTAAATGGCTCAGGAAGATCAAATTGAACACCTTTCCACGAACTTCTAAAAGCCAGATAAGAGCTTATAGATAGGAAAACAAACGAAGTGAAAAATGATCCTAAAAATAAATAAATTTTTGTTCTAAGAATTTTAAAATAAACATCCTGATAACTAAGGTGGTAGAACCACAAATATTCGGTATAAATATTTTTCACAATATTAGCAATAAAAATCAAACTAATAAATGTAAATATCAAAATCAAAACATACTTCATTGAGAAGTTTTTCATTATATCTGGTATTTGTAAATTTTCATTATTATTGTTCACTGTATCTCCTATTTGACTATTACTGTCCCTTTGTTAAATCCTGATTTGGTTACCGCAGAAAACAACGCTCCTGTTTTTCTGCCATCAATAATATGAGCCTCACTAACATTAGCTACTGAATTCAAACAAGCCTCTAATTTAGGAATCATTCCTCCTGAAATAAAGGAGTTTTTCACTAATTTTTTAACTTGCGAAGAAAGTAATTTAGGTATTACTCTCTTTGATATGTCAAGAACTCCTGGTACGTCAGTTATAAATATCAGTTTATTTGCTTTAATTGATTTTGCTACTTCTCCAGCAACACTGTCTGCATTAACATTCAATATTTGATCATCAGAAGTTGGCTTAGAGTTTAAGCATAATGGAGCTATGACAGGGATGTATCCTAATTTTACTAATTCAAAAATGGAAGATGATTTAACTTTGTCCACTTCGCCAACAAATCCCCATTCTGGTTTTTGCATTTTTGCAGTCACAAGACCATCATCTACACCGCTTACTCCAATAGCCTTACCTCCAAGTATATTTATTTGATTAACCATTTCAGTATTAACTTTCCCAGCTAAAACAGATATAACGATATTTAATGTTTCCTTGTCAGTAACTCTTCGTCCATCAATAAATTTAGGTCTTTTACCAATTTTTTGCATCCATTCTGAAATATCTGAACCTCCACCATGAACAACAATTGGGAAATAACCCTGTGACTTCAATTTAACTACATCACTTAAAGTAGTGTCGTCAAATCCTAAAGTACTGCCACCTACTTTGACTACAACTGTCTTCTCTAATAAATAAGAATCTAATGGATTATCATCATTACTTTCCTTATGGATTGTATTTGAATTTTTAGTTTCACTATTAATGAATTCTTGATTTTCTTTGTTATTATTTAACATTTTTTCACGTACTGTAAGCCGAATTAAATATTACATACTCTTCTGTCAAATCACATCCCCAAGCTATACCGCTATAATCACCTACGTTAAGATCTATTTTAATTTTTATTTCTTTTTCATTCATGGAAGTTATTACTGATTCTTTTGAAAAACGAACAGCTTTGCCTTCATGAGCTATATGAATATCA
>CERX01071011.1_pt1 | contig 39544 bp, 40 predicted proteins | sample 350251 | NCBI WGS metagenome assembly CERX01 (sample SAMEA2621044, study PRJEB7988) | marine metagenome | biome: marine biome (ENVO:00000447); feature: deep chlorophyll maximum layer (ENVO:xxxxxxxx); material: "saline water (ENVO:00002010), including plankton (ENVO:xxxxxxxx)" | depth 50 m
ACCGGCAGCTAAAAAGAAATAGTATATGGATAATAGGATTTTAAAAAACCAAGCTATTTAGCTTGGTTTTTTTATTTATATATATGTCACAAATAAAAAAAAATATAATCAGTATTACTAAAGAATTATGTCTTCATGAATCAAAAGAAAAAGATAAAATTCGTCTTGTTGCTGTCAGCAAAGGACAAGATCATTCTAAAATTCGAGAAGCATTTGATGCTGGGCAATACATCTATGGAGAAAACTATTTACAAGAGGCAATTAGTAAACAAGAAGATCTAAAGGGCCTAGAAATTGAGTGGCATTTTATAGGTCCAATACAAAGTAATAAATGTAAATTAATAGCAGAAAGTTTTTCTTGGGTTCAGAGTGTAGACCGCATAAAAGTAGCAAATAAATTAAATGATTCTTTAAAAAATCAATCATCGCTTAACATTTGTATACAAGTTAACATAAGTAATGAAGATAGTAAAAGTGGCGTTAAAATTGATGAAATAAATTTATTAGCGAAACATATTAATAATTTAGATAAATTAATATTAAGGGGCATTATGGCAATTCCAACCAATACAAATGATACTGAAACTTTAAAAAGTGAATATAAACAATTAAAATTAATTTATGAAACCCTAAGAAAAAAGTACCCGTCAATAGATACTTTATCAATGGGGATGTCCAATGATTACTTGTTAGCAGCGGAAAATGGGTCTAATCTTGTACGAATTGGAAGTAAAATTTTTGGTAAAAGAAAATAATGGCTAAAACAAAAGGTGATTTTTATTTTATTGGCTTTGGGAATATGGCTCAGGCTATTTACGAAAGATTGGACAAAAGTGCCTATAAAAATATTTTCTTAATTGAAAAAAACTCAAAAAGAATCAAAGATCTTAAAAAATTAAATTGTTACAGATATTTAATTTCAAGCTCTCAAACTAAAATTATTAAAAAACTAAATAAGAGCAAACTTAATAATCTCGATATTGTTTTATTAGCAGTAAAACCTGCACAAATAAAATCTGTGTGCGTCCAAATAAAGCCTTTAATAAAAAATTTACCATTGATAATTTCTATAGCGGCTGGTGTAACCACGACAAAATTAAAAAAATATTTAAATGATGTAGATGATGCTTATATTGTAAGAGCTATGCCAAACCTTTGCGCTAAAACAGGTACAGCAATAACGGGGCTTTTTGGGGTTACCCATAAATTGAAGTTAAAACTTGCGGCAAAACCTTTTGGGGCAAAAGGAGGTACAAAATTAGGAAAAAGAGTTTCAAAAATTTTTACTTCATTTGGGCAGGTGCTTTGGATAGACCAGGAATCAGATCTTGATTCTGTAACTGCTATTTCAGGAAGTGGGCCCGCGTACATTTATTACATCATGAATGCAATGATTGAGGCAGCTATTGAGCTCGGATTAAAAAAACCTGAGGCACAAAGATTGGTAGCTCAGACTATTATCGGAGCCGGTGAAACAGGGAAAGATATTAATAATCTTGAAAATGAAATTATTAAGGTCTCCTCAAAAGGTGGTACAACTGAAAAAGCTATTAGTATCTTCAAACAAAATAAATTAGATACAATTATTAAGCAGGCGGTAAAAGCTGCACATAAAAGATCTAAAGAACTTAGTAAGTAGTAAGATTATGAATAAAAATATTGTTGTAGGTCTCTCAGGTGGTGTCGATTCAGCTGTCACAGCATGGCTGCTTAAAGAGGAAGGATATAATGTCACTGGTCTTTTCATGCAAAATTGGGAGGATGATAATGATGATGATTATTGTACAAGTAAACAAGATTTAATTGATGCTGTTTCAGTTGCAGAAAAAATCGGAATTGATATTCAAGTTGTGAATTTTGCAAAAGAATACAAAGAAAAAGTATTTTCTCTTTTTATTAATGGATTAGAAAATGGGATCACTCCAAATCCAGATATATTATGTAATTCAGAAATTAAATTTAATGCTTTCTTAAACCATGCCATAAATATGGGTGCAGAAAAAATTGCGACCGGTCACTATGCAAAAGTTAAAGAAAAAAATGGGTTATTTGAATTACACAAAGGTGATGACGGAACAAAAGATCAAAGTTATTTTTTATATAAACTTAATCAGTCACAACTTTCTCATTCAGTTTTTCCGCTCGGTTCTTTATTAAAATCTGATGTTAGAAAAATAGCAAAAGATAATGGCTTACATAATCATGCAAGAAAAGATTCTACAGGTATATGTTTTATTGGAGAAAGGCCATTTGCTGAATTCCTTAGCAGATATATTAAAAAAAACCCAGGCGATATCAAAGATGAACATGGAAATATACTTGGACAGCATGATGGTATCAATTTTTATACTATTGGGCAAAGACAAGGTTTAAAAATAGGTGGAACAAAATTAGGTAACGGATCCCCATGGTTTGTTTTAAATAAAAGAATTAAAGATAATGAGATAATTGTTGGGCAAGGACATGAACATCCTCTACTTCTTAAAGATGGATTGATTGCTAATGATATGAACTGGATATCAAACAAAGAACCAAAAACAAATTGGGTTTATGCTGCCAAAACAAGATACCGACAAATTGATGCTCCATGCGAAATTGACGATATTAATAATCAAGAATTTGATGTCCTTTTTGGTCAAAAACAATGGGCAATAACTCCAGGACAATCAGTTGTTATTTATGAGAGCAATACTTGCCTTGGTGGAGGGGTAATTAAAGAAACAATTAATCATGAATAAAATAAAAAAACTTTTATTTAACAAAAAACTGTTACAAGTAGCTATAAAAAAAAATGTGAGTGCTGCTATTGAAGAAGATATAAAAAATATTGATAAAACTACAGATATTCTTAAAACAAAAAAAAATGGTTTTGCTAAAATTCGATCGAATCAAAAAGCTATTCTATGCGGTGCACCATGGGTAAATTATTGTTTTCAAAAAATTAATAAAAAAATAAAAATTACTTGGTATTTTAAAGAAGGCTCACCTATAAAGAAAGGTGATATAGTCTGCTCAATTTCAGGAAATTATAATGCAATATTAAAAGGTGAAAGAATAGCCCTAAATTTTTTACAAACTCTTTCAGGAACTGCAACGATTGCAAATTTATTATCATTAAAAATTAAAAAGTATAAAGCTAAAATATTTGATACTAGAAAAACAATTCCCGGTCTTCGCGTTGCTCAGAAGTATGCAGTTCAAATAGGAGGTGCTTTTAATCAAAGATTTGGTCTTTATGATCAAGTTTTGATCAAAGAAAATCACATTCATTCATTTGGAAATATTAAAGATACTCTTAAAGCTTCCAAAAAAAAATATTCATTACAAAATATTCAAATTGAGGTTGAAAATTTAAGTGAACTAAAAGAAGTTTTAGATTTTGGTGTAGATAATATTTTATTAGACAATTTTTCTTTAAAAGATTTAAAGAAAGCAGTAGAAATTAATAAAAGTAAAGCTAAATTAGAAGCTTCTGGAAATATTAATGGCAAAAATATAGTTAACTATGCAAAAACCAAAGTCGATCGAATCTCAATTGGTGCTCTTACAAAAAATATTAAAGCAATTGATTTTTCTATGGATATTGAGGTTAATTAAAAACAGATAAGCTTGCGGAAGCCTTACAAAAACGGTATCGTAGAGCTTTTATACAAGCTAATTCTTATTAATGAAATCTGAAATTATCACTGGTGCAGAAATTACTATTCGATCTCTTCAAGAAGAAAATGTTGAATTTGTTTTTGGCTACCCTGGCGGTGCTGTTTTAAATATTTATGATGCTATATTCAATCAAAATAAATTTAAACATGTATTAGTTCGTCATGAACAAGCGGCCGTTCACGCTGCAGATGCTTTTTCAAGAGCAACAGGTAAAGTTGGGGTAGCTTTGGTAACATCTGGCCCTGGAGCAACTAATGCAGTTACAGGAATTGCAACTGCTTTCATGGATTCTATACCAATGGTAATTATTAGTGGTCAAGTACCTACTCATGCAATCGGTCAAGATGCATTTCAAGAATGCGATACTGTGGGAATAACAAGGCCTTGTGTTAAACATAATTTTTTAGTAAAAGATGTAAAAAAAATTGCCAGTACAATAAAAAAAGCATTTTTTATTGCCTCTACTGGACGTCCAGGTCCAGTACTTGTAGATATACCAAAAGATATAACCGCTGAATCTACTAAATTTGTTTATCCAAAAAATATTGAAATGCGTTCATATAATCCTGTGATTAAAGGTCATTCTGGACAAATTGGTAAAGCTTTAAATCTTTTAATTAATGCAAAAAAACCAATGGTATATTCTGGAGGGGGTGTAGTTCTTGGAAATGCATCTAAAACATTAACTAAATTAGTTAAACAACTAGATTTTCCAATTACAAATACACTTATGGGTCTCGGTGGTTTCCCAGCATCAGAAAAAAATTTTTTAGGTATGTTGGGTATGCATGGAACATATCAAGCTAATATGGCAATGCAAGATTGTGATGTTCTTTTTGCAGTTGGAGCACGTTTTGACGACAGAGTAATCGGTAATCCTGATCATTTTTTAGCAAAGCCAAAAAAAATTATTCATGTCGATATTGATCCTGCTTCTATTTCTAAAAGAGTTCAAATCGACGTTCCAATTGTTGGAGATGTAGATTTAGTTTTACAAGATTTTTTAAATGCTTATAAAAAAATAGAAAAAGATCATGATAAAAATCTCATCAAACCATGGAAAAATGAAATACAAAAATGGATTGATACAGACTGTATGGAATATAAAGACGACGGTACGGTTATAAAACCTCAATTAGTTATAGAAAAATTGCATGAGGTTACCAAAGGTGATGCGTTTATTACATCAGACGTTGGGCAACATCAAATGTGGGCAGCTCAATATTATCCATTTGATAAGCCAAGGAGATGGATTAATTCTGGTGGATTAGGAACAATGGGTGTTGGCTTACCCTATGCAATGGGATGTCAGCTTGCTTTTCCTAATTCGCAAGTTGCTTGCGTAACAGGAGAAGCATCGATACAAATGTGTATTCAAGAACTTTCAACTTGTAAGCAATTTAATCTACCAGTAAAAATTATTAATCTAAATAATCGATACATGGGTATGGTTCGACAATGGCAAGAATTTTTTTATGGGAATAGATACGCAGAGTCTTATATGGACGCACTTCCTGATTTTGTAAAACTTGCAGAATCATATGGTCATGTTGGTTTTAAAATTGAAAAATCTTCAGATATTGAAAGCGCTTTAAAAGAGGCATTTAGTCCAAAACTTAAAGAACGTTTAGTATTTTTAGATTTTATAACTGATCAATCAGAGAATGTATTTCCTATGATACCTAACGGTAAAGGGCTCTCTGAAATGATTTTAGCCGAAGATTTATAAATGAGGCATATAATTTCATTATTAATGGAAAACGAATCGGGTGCACTTTCTCGAGTATCTGGTTTATTTTCTGCTAGAGGATATAATATAGAATCATTAACTGTAGCCCCTACAGAAGACGAAACTTTGTCAAGAATGACAATAGTAACAAGTGGTTCTGATGAGGTTATTGAACAAATAATTAAACAATTAAATAAGCTTATTGATGTTGTTAAAGTTCTTGATCTAAATGACGGGAGACATATTGAACGTGAATTAATGATAGTTAAAGTTAAAGCTACAAATAAATATCGAGATGAAGTAAAAAGAATTAGTGATACATTCGGAGGAAGAATTATTGAAATGACAGAAACAACTTTTACCATTGAAATAACAGGGCCAACAAGTGAGTTAGATGACTTTCTTGATAGTTTAAATAAGTTAGCAATAATTGAAACTGTTAGAACTGGTGCATTAGGCATTGGACGAGGGGATAGGATACTTAAAATATAATTTTTCAAAGGAAAAATATGAAGGTTTATTACGATAAAGATTCAGATTTAAATATTATTAAAAATATGAAGGTTGCAATTATTGGGTATGGCTCGCAAGGGCATGCGCACGCAAATAACCTAAAAGATTCTGGTGTAGATGTAGTAGTTGGTTTGCGAGATAGTTCCTCTTCATCTAGTAAAGCGTCATCAGCTGGATTAAATGTAAAATCTGTAGAAGATGCTACTTCTTGGGCAGATTTAGTAATGATTCTTGCCCCTGATGAATTCCAAAGTAAAATTTATACTGAAAATATTGAGCCTTATTTAAAACGAGGGGCAACTCTTGCATTTGCTCATGGTTTTAATATTCATTTTGGTCAGATCAAACCTAGAGAAGATTTAAATGTAATTATGATTGCGCCAAAAGCTCCTGGACATACTGTTCGTTCTGAATTTGTTAAAGGTGGAGGTATACCTGACTTAATTGCTATCCAACAAGATGCTACGAGTGAAGCAAAAAATATTGCTCTTTCTTATGCTTCAGCAATTGGGGGAGGAAGGACAGGTATATTAGAAACTACTTTTAAAGACGAAACAGAAACAGATTTATTTGGCGAACAAGTAGTGTTATGTGGGGGCACAACGGCACTTGTCCAGGCAGGTTTTGAAACATTAGTTGAGGCAGGATACGAACCTGAAATGGCTTATTTTGAATGCTTACACGAGCTAAAATTAATTGTAGATTTAATGTATGAAGGTGGAATTGCAAATATGCGTTATTCTATTTCAAATACAGCTGAATACGGAGATGTGACTAGGGGTTCAAGAATTGTTAATTCAAACACTAAAACTGAAATGAAAAAAATTCTAAGTGAAATACAAGATGGATCATTTGCAAAAGAATTTGTTAGCAATGTTGGAGATTTACCAGCACTTCGTAATAAACAAAAAGAACATCAAATTGAACAAGTTGGAGAATCTTTGCGTTCAATGATGCCATGGATTAAAAAGATTGTAGATAAGTCAAAAAATTAGTTGAAAATAATTAACAAATATCCAATTATAGCTAGGGAAGGATGGCTGTTTCTAACTATTTCAGTTACAGCTAGCATATTAATTAGCTTTTCTTCTTTAAAGATATCTATACCTTTTTGGATTATTTCTTTATTCATTTTACAATTTTTTAGAGATCCTCATCGACCAGTTCCACAAGAAAAAAATTTTGTAGTATCAGCTGCAGATGGTCGCGTTATTTCAATTGAAAAAACAATTGATCCTTATAAAAAAAGAAAAGCGATAAAAATTAGTGTTTTTATGAATGTTTTTAACGTTCATTCTAATAAAGCCCCAATCTCTGGCGAAATAATAAATAAATGGTATTCGACTGGTAAGTTTTTTAATGCCTCATTGTCCAAAGCGTCCCTTCAAAATGAGCGATGTGCATTACTAATAAAAACTAAAAATAAAAAATTAGTTACTTGTGTACAAATTGCTGGTTTAGTTGCAAGAAGAATATTATGTTATAAAAAAATTGGTGATAATCTTTCCAAAGGAGACCGATATGGTTTTATTCGTTTTGGTTCGCGAGTAGATTTATATTTACCAGAAAGCGCAATAATTAAAGTAAAACTAGGTGAAAAAGTAAAAAATTGCCATTCAATAATTGCTAAAATATAAGAATTAATTTTAGTACAAATTTTAATGTATATATTCAGATAGCTCATTTAAAGCTTTCTTATAAACTTCACGTTTAAAATCAATAACTTGTTGTAATGGTGACCAAAAATCATCCCAACGCCAAGAATCAAATTCTGGTTTATTTGAATTTGTTAGTAAAATATCAGAATCTTTACCAACAAATTTTAATAAAAACCATATTTGTTTTTGTCCCTTATATCTATTATATCCATCCCGCCTTAACCATTGTTTAGGGACATCATATCTTAACCAATCTTTTGTTTGCCCAATAATTTTTACATGATTTGGACTTAGACCAACCTCTTCCATTAATTCTCTATACATTGCTTCCTCAAGACTCTCTCCTTCGTTAATACCTCCTTGAGGAAATTGCCAAGCGTCCTCAGCAATACGTTTAGCCCAAAGAGCCTGTTTATTATTATTTAAAATTACTATACCTACATTGGGTCTATATCCATCTTGGTCTATCATAATGTTATCCTTTGTATATACTCTATTTTTTCACAAAAAAAAATTTTTTAAAAGCTTGATTTTATGATTATCCAAAATAAAAAATTTGTTCGAATTTTCTTCTTGTTTATTCTGTTTATTTTAATAAATTCTTGTAAAAACTTTGAAAAAACAAACCCAAAAGCCTATATTACAAATCAAGGTGATAATACAGTTTCTGTTGTAGACCTAAAAAAACTTGAGGTAATAAAAACATTAGAAGTTGGAATCGCTCCTCTTGGCATCACACTTTTAAATAAAAAAAACCTTGGATTTATTGGTAATGTAGGTACTGATGATATTTCTGTTATTAATACTCAAACAGATCAAATTATTAAAACAATAAAATTAAATACAGCTCCATTGAGTATAACCTCTAATCATGATGAATCAAAAGTCTTCGTTACTGATTGGTTTAAAAATAATATTCTAATTATATCTGTAAAAGAGATGAAAGTTATTGATTCAATTAAAGTTGGAATAACCCCATCAGGAATAATTTTTAATGAAAAATATAATTATATAATTGTTACTAATAGAGATGCTAATACTGCTGAAATATATGATAAAAATAATAATTTAGTTAAAAAAATAACTACAGGTAAGCATCCATTTGGAGTCTATACCAAAGGTAAATATGCCTATACTGCAAATGTTTATGATGACACAATTACTGTAATTAATCTTGAAAATTGGTCTACTCAATCAATTGAAGTGGGTGCTCATCCATATAATATAATAACGTACAACAACTTTGGTATTGTAACTAACACTGTTGATGACACTCTGAGCATAATCGATCTCAAAACTAACAAAGAATTAAAAAAAATAAGGACTGGGGAAACCCCTGAAAATATTGATTTTGACCATCATTTAAATCTTCTAATAGTTACAAATTGGGGAAGTGATTCAATCTCAGTTTATAGCCTTGATGATTTAACTCCTATAAAAGAAATAAAAACAGGTGCTCAAAGTCGATCTTTTGGAGATTTTATACTTCACTAAAGATTTTATAGTAATATGTTGGATTGATTTATAACTAACTAAGGATTTAAAGATGAAAAAGTTTATTTTAACTTTAATTACGCTATTGTTCTCAATGGTAATTTATGCTCATGGACCTACACCTCAAAAAGTTCAGGAATCTATAACGGTAAAAGTTGCCCCCGCAAAAGCTTGGACAATTGTTAAAGATTTTGCTGAATTTAAAAAAATTATGAAAGTAAGATCTTTTGATGACGAAATCATGAAAATAAAGTATGAAATGTTAAAAAAGGATGGTCCATTTTCAGATTATAATGCTTATATAATAGTTAAAAAAGGCTCTAATGATAATGAATCAGTTATACAATGGACAGCAAGATTTTATAGAACTTACAAATTAAACCCCCCTATTCCAGATGGACAAGATGATGCTACTGCTGTTGCGGCAGTTAAAAAAATAGTTGGGCCTGGCCTAAAGAGTCTAGAAAAAGCTCTAAAATCTAAATAATCTTAAAAATTTTTAAAGGCGGATTAAATAAATCCGCTTTTTTTATGATTACAATTAATCCACAAAAAAATCCTAAAGCAATAATAATATGGCTTCATGGCCTAGGTGCAGACGCAAATGACTTTGTGCCCTTTATAAATGATTTAAATCTTAAAGATTTTGAATTTATTCTTCCTAATGCACCATTTAGATCAATCACAATTAATCAAGGTATGAGAATGAGGGGTTGGTATGATATTAAATCGTTTACTTTTGAATATCAAGATAACAAGGGTTTACACGAATCAAAGAAATATATCGATGAATTAATTAAAGAAAGATGTAAAGATCCATCTAAATTTAAAATTTTTCTCGGAGGCTTTTCTCAAGGAGCTGCCGTATCTTTGTATACAGGACTTTCATCAACTATTAAAATTAATGGAATTATTGCTCTTTCTGGTTATCTGCCAAAAATCATGAATAATATCTTACTTAAAGAAACTTCAATAATTGCAATTCATGGGGATGGTGATGATATCATTAAGTTAAGTACAGCTAAAAAAAGTTATAGAGATCTTATAGAATCAAAAAATTTCTCTTTTAAAACCTATAATATGGCGCATGAAGTTATTTATGAAGAAATTATAGACATTAAAAATTTCCTAATTGAAAATACATAATTATGGCTAAAGATAATATTAATATTGAAAAACTATTAAAAGAATTAGAATCTATTGTTTTAAAGATGGAAGATGATAATTTAAATTTAGAAGATTCATTAAAATCATATGAGAAAGGAATCAAGCTTGTTAAATCCGCGCAGGAATCATTAAAAAAAATAGAACAACGGGTTCAAATCCTTTCAAATAAGAATGAATTAAAAGACTTTGATTCTAATGACTGAAGATTTTGACTATTGGATTAAATTACATCAAGAAAGAATAGAAAATTTCATGATGAAATTTATCGAAAAAGATACATCAAACACATTAATTCATGAAGTCTGCAGATATTCATCATTAAATGGTGGTAAACGATTTCGAGCATTACTTAGTTATGCTATAGGTGAAATTAATCAAACTAATAAACTAATTATTGACTATATTGCTGCAGCTATTGAGTTTATTCATGCTTACTCCTTAGTTCATGATGACCTTCCGTCAATGGATAATGATAATTTGAGGCGAGGAAAACCAACCTCTCATATTAAATATAATGAAGCTCAAGCTGTACTTGCTGGTGATGGTCTTCAATCTATAGCCTTTCAAATTTTATCTTCGCCTTCCTTTCAAATAGAAAATGAAAAAAAAGTAAAAATAATTAATATCCTATCCACTTCGATAGGTGTAAATGGTATGGTAAAAGGTCAATCACTAGACATGGAAAATACCTCAAAAATAAAAAATGAAAAAGACTTACAAATTTTACAAGAATTAAAAACAGGATCATTATTTAATGCTACTGGATCAATATCTCATCTTGTAATAAACAAAATAGGTGAAGAAAATAATACTAAAATTTGCAATTTGTGTTCGCTATTAGGAAAAATTTACCAAATAACAGATGATATTTTAGATTATGAGTCTAATGATCAAACTCTAGGAAAAACAAGCGGTAAGGATAAAAAAGACGATAAATTTACTTACGTTTCACTTTTAGGTATTGAAGAAGCAAAAAAAATTAATAGTAATTATTTTGTAGAGGTAAAAAAAATAATTAATTCAATTTCTGGAAATACTATTTACTTAAAAAAATTATCAGAAAAAATCTACGAAAGAAAATATTAAATGAAATATTTAAATAAAATTAATCGCCCTTCAGACATAAAAAAACTTTCCAGAAATGATTTAAAATTATTAGCTAAAGAATTACGTTCTTTTATTATTGATAGCGTTTCAAAAACTGGTGGGCACCTATCTTCAAACCTTGGAGTTGTTGAGCTTTCTATCGCACTTCATTTTGTATATGATTGCCCAAATGATCAAATAATATGGGATGTGGGTCATCAAACTTATGCACACAAAATACTAACTGGTAGAAAAAATAAGATGCATACTCTTCGCCAAAAAAATGGGATCTCTGGCTTTCCAAGAAGATCTGAGAGTAAATATGATAGTTTTGGTACTGGACATTCAAGTACTTCAATTTCTGCAGCACTAGGTATTTCAGAAGCATTTAAAATAACCAAATCAAAATTTAGATCTATTGCTGTAATTGGAGACGGAGCAATGACTGCGGGTATGGCTTTTGAGGGTTTAAATAATGCAGGCAATAGTGAGAATGACATACTTGTTATATTAAATGATAATGACATGTCTATTTCTGATAATGTTGGAGCATTGAACAATTATCTTGCAAAATTATTATCTGGGAAAATATATGGTGGCATAAAGCGTTCAGGAAAAGCAGTATTTTCTAAAGTACCGCCAATGCTTGAATTAGCTCGTAAAACTGAAGAGCACGTCAAAGGGATGGTTATACCTGGGACATTATTTGAAGAATTTGGCTTTAATTATATTGGTCCTATTGATGGTCATGATTTAGATACTTTAATCGATACATTAACTAATATAAAATCTTTAAAAGGCCCTCAATTTCTTCATGTCGCAACCAAAAAAGGTTTTGGATATAAACCTGCTGAAAACAACCCCAACAAATTTCATGGTGTTAGTAAGTTTAATCCTCAAAATGGTGATGCGAAGAAATCAAATGAATTAAAAACCTTTACTGAGGTTTTTTCTGAATGGATTATGGATACAGCAATTAAAGAAACAAAGCTTTGTGCTATCACACCGGCAATGTCAGATGGGTCAGGACTTAACGACTTTTCAAAAAAATATCCGAAACGATTTTTTGACGTTGGTATTGCAGAGCAACATGCTTTAACTTTCGCAGCTGGTCTTGCGTGTCAAAATTTAAAACCTGTAGTTGCTATTTATTCAACATTCCTTCAAAGAGCTTATGATCAATTAATTCATGATATTGCTCTACAAAATATACCTATGTTATTTGCAATTGATCGTGCTGGTATTGTAGGTGCAGATGGTGCCACACATTCAGGAAATTTCGATATTTCGTTTTTAAGATGTATTCCAAACTTAGTGATAATGACACCAAGTAATGAAGATCAATGCTATCAAATGCTTAAAACAGGATTTAATTTTAATGGAATATGTATGGTAAGGTTTCCAAGAGGGCATGGCGCTGGCGTAAAAATTAATAAAAAATCAAACTTATTGACTATTGGTAAGTCTGAATTAATAAGGAAAGGAAAGGAAATAGCGATTCTTGCTTTTGGTCCAGTAGTCAGTACCGCTCTCGAAGTCGCAAATGAACTAAACGCTACACTTATTGATATGAAGTTTGTAAAACCAATTGACGAAAATATGATTAAAAAGTCTGTTATTAATCATAAAGTTATAGTTACTATTGAAGATAATACAATTTTAGGTGGAGCAGGATCTACTGTTATAGAAGTTATAAGTAAAAATAATTTAAAATGTAAAACTATTTGCTTAGGAATTCCTGATAAGTTTCTAGAACATGGCACTCAGGATGAAATTTACAAACTATGTGGTTTAGATAAAAACAGTATTATTAAGAAAATTGTTAAACAATTGTAGTAATGATAAAATCACTCTTTAATAAAATAAATCATGATGAATAAAATAATTTCAAACGAACTAATTTCAAACGAATTAATCGAAGACGTTCAAAATACTGTTGACAAAAGACACCTTGATATCGATCAGGTTGGAATAAGATCAATAAAACATCCAGTTGAAGTTAGAGATAAAAAAGGCGGGGTTCAACACACTGTAGCGAATTTTAATATGTATGTGCATCTTCCACATAATTTTAAAGGTACTCATATGTCGAGATTTGTTGAAATTTTAAACGAAAATGATGATGCAATTTCTGTTGAATCATTTGAAAAAATTCTCAAAAAAATGTTAGTCAGATTAGAAGCAAATTCTTGTGATCTTGAAATGACCTTCCCTTATTTTATTAATAAGGAAGCACCAGTATCGAAAGTCAAAAGTCTTCTAGATTATGAAGTTAGTTTTATAGGTAAAATAATAAATGGAGTTTTTACTAATACAACAAAAGTAATTATTCCTGTAACTAGTCTTTGCCCTTGTTCAAAAAATATATCTGATTATGGTGCACATAATCAAAGATCTCATGTAACGGTGACTATCGAAACAAATAAATTTGTGTGGATTGAAGATATTATAGATATTGTTGAAAAACAAGCTTCTTGTGAATTATATGGTCTTTTAAAAAGACCTGACGAAAAGTATGTAACTGAAAAAGCTTATGATAATCCAAAATTTGTTGAAGATATGGTTCGAGATATAGCAAAAGATTTAAAAGCACATAAGAAAATAAATAACTTTATTGTTGAATCCGAAAACTTTGAATCTATTCATAATCATTCAGCCTACGCGCTTATAAAAGGCAAAAATAGTTGATAAAAATCTTAAATAATTTTTTTTAAGTCGACTTAAATAATTTTTTTCTATTAACATCCATATTTTGAGCTCTGTCTCGTAAGACATGATCAATTAAAACTAATGCAAGCATTGCTTCCGTAATTGGAACTGCGCGAATAGCAACACATGGATCATGGCGACCAGTTGTCTTCATCTTCACTGTTTTACCTTTTAGATTAATTGAACTTCTATCCTGAGGAATGCTCGATGTAGGTTTAAAAGCAACATTAACTTCAATATCTTGTCCAGTTGATATACCCCCTAAAATTCCACCAGCATTATTTGATAAAAATCCATTAGAAGTCATCTCATCGCTATGTTCAGTTCCTTTTTGGCCAATACTCGAAAAACCTGACCCAATTTCCACTCCTTTAGTAGCATTAATACTCATCATTGCTGAAGCAATATCTGCGTCTAATCTAGAAAATATTGGCTCACCTAAACCAATGGGCATATTAGTTGCAGACACATGTATCTTTGCTCCAACTGAATTCTTATCAGCCCTTATAGCATCTAAATAATCCTCAAGCTCTTTCACAATCGATTTATTTGCTACAAAGAATGTATTTTTATTAACGTGCTTCCATGAGTTAAAGGTAATCCTTTTTTCCCCTAATTGTGATAAACATGCCCTAATTTGAATATTATAGTGCTCTTTTAGCCATTTTTTAGCAATAGCTCCTCCAGCCACTCTGATAGCTGTTTCACGGGCACTTGATCGCCCACCACCCTTATAATCTCTAATACCATATTTTTTTAGGTAGGTAAGATCTGCATGTCCAGGACGAAATGTTTCTTTTATCTTTGAATAATCTTGACTTCTTTGATCAATATTTCTAATTATAAAGCCAATAGGGGCTCCTGTTGTCTTACCTTCAAATAAGCCTGAAAGAATTTCTACCTTGTCAGTTTCTTTTCTTTGAGTTACAAATTTAGATGTCCCTGGCTTTCTTCTATCTAAATCTATTTGTAAATCTGCTTCACTTAATTTTAAACCTGGTGGGCAGCCATCTATAACTCCGCCAATTGCTGCTCCATGAGACTCACCAAATGAAGTAAGAGTAAAAATTTGTCCGAATGTATTTCCTGCCATTGAAAAATCTTATAATTATTTATTTAATCTAATTATATCACCCAAGAGCACAATTAATCTTTCAGTGAGATGATATAATTAAGATTCAAAACGAGAATTCAATGAAAAATATAATAAAAATTCCACAAGGTGATCAAATTACAATAGATTCAAGCTTAAAGCTTGAAATTCCAAATAATCCAATTATTCCTTTTATTGAGGGTGATGGAATTGGGGCTGACATAACACCTTCAATGCAAAAAGTGGTTAATCAAGCTGTAAAAATGGCATATGGTAATAAAAAAAGGATTATTTGGTTAGAAATTTATGCTGGTGAAAAAGCTTTAAAATTTTATGGTGAAGATAATTGGCTGCCTAATGAGTCAATCAAATTAATGAAAAAATATATTTTTTCTATCAAAGGACCTCTAACAACCCCTGTTAGCGGAGGAATCCGATCGCTTAATGTTGCTCTTAGACAAAAACTAGATTTATACGTTTGTTTAAGGCCTATAAAATATTTTCATGGAGTTCCAAGCCCTTTAAAAAATCCAGAAAAAACTAATATGGTTATTTTTAGAGAAAATACAGAAGACATCTATGCTGGAATTGAGTGGGAAGCAGGTTCAAATGAAGCAAAAGAAATTATTAATAAACTCTCAGAATATGACTATAAAGATAAAATAAGATTCCCTAATTCATCTGCTATTGGAATAAAGCCTGTTTCTAAAGAAGGTTCAATTAGACTAATTAGAAAGTCGATTGAATATGCTATTAATAACAATCGGAAATCCGTTACCCTAGTTCATAAAGGAAATATAATGAAATATACAGAGGGTGGCTTTAAACAATGGGGTTATCAATTGGCAGAAAGGGAATTTGATGCAAAGAAAAATGAAGCAGGTGAATATGAACTCAGTAATGGACTAATTATTAAAGATTGTATTACTGATGCATTTCTTCAAGAAATTCTTCTAAGTCCTGAAGAACATGATGTAGTAGCTACATTAAACCTGAATGGTGATTATATTTCTGATGCATTAGCAGCCCAAGTTGGCGGAATTGGTATCTCACCTGGTGCTAATCTATCTGATTCAACCATAATTTTTGAAGCAACACATGGAACAGCACCATCAATTGCTGGTAAAAATATTGCTAATCCAAGCTCATTAATTCTCTCAGCGCAAATGATGTTAGAGTCAATGCGATGGTTTGAAGCAGCCAAAGTATTGGGAGCTTCTTTTCAGAAAACATTGAAAAAAAGACAAATGACTGCCGACTTTGCTTCACAAATTAAAGATTGTAAAGCATTATCAACAAACGAATTTGCAACTAAATTAATTGCAAATATGAAAAAAGGTTCTTGAAGAACCTTTTAATTTAAGCTTTTTGGATATTTGAAGCTTGCTTGCCCTTAGGACCATCAGTTACTTCGAAAGACACTCTTTGTCCTTCTTTTAAACTTTTATATCCTTCTTCTACAATTGCAGAAAAGTGAGCAAATAAATCATCACCACCATCATCTGGAGTGATAAAACCAAAACCTTTTGAATCATTGAACCATTTAACTATACCTTCAGCCATTACGATAAATCCTTTACAAATTTGGGAGGTCCCTAAAGTTTGGATCAAGAGAGTGAGAGTGAAGAGCTTAACAAAATTAAGAAAACACAAATATATTAACTAAAACCAAACACCTGAGTCGTATTTTCGTAGATTCAAGATAAATGTCAAGTTTTTTTACAATTTAAAAAAATTTTTTTCTTTATTTTTTCAGATATTCTTCTAACTGTTTATAAGGTATAGCCCCAGGAATTCGTCTTCCATTGGATAAAATGATTGTAGGTGTTGATGCTATTCCTAAATCTTTACCTAATTTTACTATTTTATTTATTGGTGTCTTGCATTCGCCCGAATTTTTTGGAAGCGTATCATTCAGTATATATGCATTCCATGCTTTAGTTCGATCTGATGAACACCATATTTTTTGTGATTTTGCTTTAGCTTTAGGATGAATAGCTAAAGGATACAAAAAAGTATAAATTGTTACATTATCAATATTGATTAACTCTTCCCTCTCAAGTCTTTTACAGTATGGACAATCTACATCTGAAAAAATTGCTATTTTTCTTTCTCCATTACCTTTAACTACTTTAATAGCATCAGATAATGGTAAATCTGAAAAGTTAACACGAGATAATTCATCTAACCTAAGTTCTGTTAAGTCATTTCTTGTTTTTGGATCAACAACCCGTCCTTCAACAATTAAAAAATCAAAGTTATCATTTGTATATATTATTTGATTTCCTATATAAACCTCATAAAGATCATTAAAATTAGTTTTTTCTATATTTTTTACAGTTAATTCAGGGTATGTTTTTTTAATAATTTGAATTAAAGAATTTTCATCTGCATATACGTGGGAAGTAAAAAAAATACTAAGTAATATCGAAAGTACTTTAATCATGATATTGCCTTTTTAATAAGAAAGTTTTTTATATTATCTTTGGTTTCAAGGAATTTTATACCTTTAACTAAAGCTTTATTAATAAATTTGCTTTTACTTGAGAATGCCCATTGCAAGCCATTTGTTAATGTGCTGAACTCAAACGTATCTATTCTACGTGACCTTTCAAAGCGACGCAAAAAACCTTCAAGACCTATGTCTTCATATGAGTTAGATTTGTAACATTTTTCAAAATCAATAATGTCCCTTATTCCTAAATTTAATCCTTGTCCAGCAAGAGGATGAATTGCGTGGGCTGCATTACCCATCAAAACTATTCTTTGATCAAAAAATTTATCATTTAACACCATAGATAAAGGAAAACTATTTCTTTTTGAAAGATTTAAAATCTTGCCAAAATCTTTATTCACAATTTTTTCGAGCTCAATTATAAAATTTTTATCATCTTTATCTTTTATTTTTTCAAAAAAATGTTGATCACATGACCATACAACAGAAAATATATTTGTTGAAATCGGTAATAAAGCCAAAATACTATCTTTTAAAAAATATTGTTTAGCATTTCTTAAGATATTTTTAGATACCTCAAAATTAAAAACGAATGCACTCTGATTAAAATTTTTAACTTTTTTCTTTATATTAAGATATTCTTTTATTTTTGAATTTGCACCATCGCATGCCATTAAAACAGTGGCACTTAGGTTTTCATTATCTAATTCAATCGAAACATGATCATTTGAGTTTTTTATTTTTAATTTTTTTGGTTCTATATAAGTTTTTATTTGTTTAGATTGAATTTTTGAAACAATTTCTTTCATTAACTTTTTTTCAGAAACCATATATGCTAAAGCATCTTTAAATACTGAATCTGCAGTAAAAGTTGTTTTTGCATCCTCTCTTAAAATTTCAATTTTTTCTATAGGGTATAAGGTTTCAAAAAATTCCTTGCTAAATCCACAAGATTTAATCCAATTAACAGAACCTGGACTTAATGCAAATGTTCTGTCTTGGTCTTTTTTGATTTTAGAGGCAATATGACAAACACTAAATCCATTTCTTTCTAAACATAAGCTTGCCAGACCACCTATAACGCCTCCGCCATAAATAATAACTTTTTTTAATCTATTTTCCATAACTCATTTTTTTTACAAATCGTTTTTTTATAGGAGGTATTAAATCTAAAAATGATAAAGCAATTCCTCTAAATTTATTTACGCCTACAAAATCATTTGAAAAAATTGTCACTATCGACTCAGTTAATTTTAAAATATTTTTGGTTTCTTTTTTTCGCCTATCCTTAAACTTATTAATCATTGATTTGATATCAAAGTCAATATCTTTTGATTCAATACAATCTGCTAAAATAAATGCGTCTCTTATTCCTGTATTTAAACCCTGTCCAGCAACTGGATGCATTACTTGTGCTGAATTACCTATAATTGCAATATTTTTATTTGGGTACTCAGAGATAAAAGATTGTTTTAAGGGGAATGTAATTCTTTTTTTACATGATTTAAAATTACCAACACGTTCTCCAAAATGATCCTGAAGTGCAATTAGAAATTTAGAGTCATCAAGATCAATTAATGAATTGATATCATCTTTAGGGCCAGTCCAAACAAGAGAATATTTACCATTTAAATTTGGAAGTAATGCCATTGGTCCCATTGACGTGAATCTTTCATATGCCACATAAGAGTGAGGTATATCTGTTTCTATACTGCAAACTAGAGCACTGTGAGCAAAATACTTATCGGTTCTTTTAATATTAATTCCTTTAATCTTTGATCTGCCACCATCTGCCAAAACTAGTAAATCACAATCTATTATTTTTTTTTCTGAATTTTGTTTATAAATTAAAGTTTGTTTTTGATCTTTATTTTCAAAAGATAATGCTTCTGCATTATAAAAAACCTCAATATTTTTTGAATTAGATAATTTTTTATTCAGCGAAGTTATTAGGTCACCATAAGATACAATAAAGCCTAAGGATTCTTCTTCAAATTCTTCTGCCTTCATTAGGGTCCTGCCAAAAGTGCCCTTTTGGCTAGTATGTATAGTATTGATTGGTGTTAATTTAGTATATAAATCATTCCATACATTTATTTTTTCTAAAATAAACTTACTACCATTTGATAACGCTAAAGCTCTTTTATCATCTTTTACTTGATCTTCTGAATTTGATTCTAACAAGGAAATTTTATCATTTAATGATTTATTCAATAGAGCAAAAATTATACCTACTGGTCCAGCACCAATAATGGTAATTGATCTATTCATTTAAAATACCTACCACATCCTCTAAATCTTTAATTTCTTTAGGGGCTTTCGAACTAAGTACTTTATTTCCATCAGATGTAACCAAAACATCATCTTCGATTCTAATGCCAATTCCCCAAAACTCTTTAGGGACATTATCTGAAGGTTTTATATAACATCCCGGCTCTACAGTAAGGATATTTCTATTTTGGAATTTAATAGGTGTTAAATCTTCTTTTTTTAAAGAGGTATTAATATATTTTCCTGCATCATGAACATCTAATCCCAACCAATGACTTGTCCGATGCATAAAAAATTGTTTATAGAGCTCTTTTTCAATTATTTCTTCACGAGAAACTTTTAATATTTTAAGATCAATTAACCCATTTATAATTTGGTCAATAGCTGCCTTGTGAGGCTCATCAAAAAAATTACCTGGTTTGACTTTTTTAATCGCTTCTTTTTGTGCATTAAGTACAATGTTATAAATATCTTTTTGTTCTGGAGTAAATTTTCCATTTATAGGATAAGTTCTTGTAACATCTGAAGCATAATTTTCTAATTCACATCCAGCATCGATCAAAAGTAAATCTCCATCCTTTAAGATACTATTATTATCTACATAATGAAGTGTGCATGCATTAATCCCCGAAGCTACAATGGAGCCATATGCAGGTTCCCTTGCTCCATATTGTGTAAATTGATTTAGAATTTCGCCTTCAATTTGGTATTCAAATTTACCAGGACTAGTTTTTCCCATCGCATAAATATGGGCTTTAGCAGCAATATTAGCTGATTTTTGCATAATACTTATCTCTTCTTCACTCTTAGAGCATCGCATTTTATCTAGAAAAATACTTAAATCACAATATTTTGTTTTAGCATCAATTTGCTTCCATTTGGATAAATTTTTTATAGTTAAAATCGCACTATTTGATGGAATTGTTGCCGGTATGCAAAAAATATTTTTATTAGGAATATAACTTTCGAGAATTTTAGGGGCTAATTTATCTATATCATTTAAAGAATAAGATTCATCAAATAAAAATTTATTTGCGGCTTCTTTTGGACCATAAATATAACCATCCCAGATTTCTTTACTTTTATCTTTTGACTTACAAAAAATTATAGATTTTGGTTTATGCCCTCCTACTAAAAAAATAACTGCTTCGGGCTCAGGGAAACCGGTCAAATAGTGAAAATAGCTATCAGATCGAAATGAGAAATTACAATCTCTATTTCTTGGTGATTCAATTGAATTAGAAATTACAGCAATCCCATCACCAATTAATTCCAGTAATTTTTTTCTTCTATTTAAAAATTCTTTATAATTTTCCATGTTTAATCTTTGTCATTAATAGCTCTTAGTCTCTCAGGTGTACCTATGTCTGACCAAATACCTTCAAATAATTCACCCTTAATTAATGATTGAGATATAGAACTATTAAGTAATGGTGATAACTGCATCTTTTTACCTAGCTCAATCCGATCAAAAAATCTAGAATGATAAATTGCAATACCTGAAAAAGTATACAAAATATTAGTATCTAGAGCCAAAAAATTATTTCCCAATAATCCAAAGTCTCCAATTTCATTATGCTCAGGATTTTTAACAAGGACTAAATAACCATCAACCGAATTTTCTAAACTAATTGACTTTAATTTTTTATAATTAAAATTTGAAAAAATATCAGCATTTATAACTACAAAGGGCTCATAACTGAGCAATGGTAAGGCATTTTTAATTCCTCCAGCTGTTTCTAATATTGGATTTTCTTCAGAATAAATAACATTTAATTCCCATCTTGAGCCATTACCTACAAATTCTTTTATCATTTCAGGTAAATAGCAAATATTAATTACGATATCTTTAAAACCTGCATTTGCTAATTTTTCAAGATGCCATTCTATTAATGGTTTGCCTTTAACTTGAATTAGCGGCTTTGGAATATCTTTTGTAAGACTACCCATTCGCAACCCCCTACCTGCTGCAAGAATCATAACTTTCATCTAAGAAATCACCTTATCTAAAATTTTTCTTAAAGGATAAAGATCTTTATATCGTTCAGAAGTATCAAGTAAATATTTCTCAACTAAAGGTATATCCTTTAAATACTGATCTTTTTTATCACGAATAGATAGCCTAGAAAAAATACCCAATATCTTCAAATGCCTCTGAACCCCAATCCATTCAAAGTTTTTATAAAATTCTGAAAAGTCTTGATTCTTAATCAATCCTATTTTTCTAGCTTTTTCCCAATAATGGACAGATTGATCAATTACAAATTCTTCATCCCATTTAATATATGCATCTTTCAATAAAGAAACAAGATCGTAAGATAATGGTCCGCACAATGCATCTTGATAATCGAGTATGCCAAGTTTTTTATCACTCACTAACATTAAGTTCCGACTATGGAAGTCTCTATGAACAAAGCATGTGTTCTGTGATAAAGACTTCTTAGAAATCAATAAAAATATTTCATTTAGATCATCTTGATTTATTAAATTATTATTTTTAAGTTTAGTCAGATACCATTCAGGAAATAGTGACATCTCCTTAATTAATAATGTTTCTGAGTATTTTTTAATTCTTTTTATGTCAACTTTTTCTTGAATATTTAGTAAAGAATTTATCGCATTAGCATATAATTCACTCATATTCTTGTTATCAATAGCATCTAAAAAGGTTTGGCTACCAAAATCAGACATCAATACTAGGCCTAATTCATCACTAAAAGAAATAATTTTTGGGACATTTATTTTATAAAAAGCTAACTTTTTAGTAATATTTATAAAATTTTTAATTTTTTCCAAATTAGGAGGTGCGTCCATCAAGATATATGTTTTTTTTCCTATAATGATTCTAAAATAACGCCTAAAACTAGCATCTGATGATGCAGCTTTCATTATAAATTCTTGATTTAATTGATTTTTTAACCAATTTTTTATTGTTTCTATTCTTTCCAAGTTTCCCTCATTCCGTTACAAATAATCGGTTTTTTAAAATTACTTGAGTTATAATCCATAACTCACTGATTTATATTAGTTTTGTAAGTAAATTAGATAATAAATGAATATATTAAAAATGACTATATCAGGTTTAGATTAATACTTTGACTACAATCATAAAGAAAAATTATTTTGTGGTTTTATTCTTGCTATTTTTAATTAGCCCCTTTTCCTATGGTCAAGAAGAATTGACTGATGGTACTCTTTTAATTGAAGGTGATTCTCTTGAAAATATTTTAGATAGAAAGCTAAAAGCCGCAGGAAACGCAATTTTAAAAAAAGACGGTAAAACAATAAATGCTGATTTAATCGAATATGATCAAGTATCTGACGAGTTATATGCTATCGGTAATGTAAAGATTGAGGGTGGTGGAAGCAAGTTAACTGGTTCATCATTGGAATTATCAGTTAAAGAGAATATTGGAATTATACCAAATGCTTCATTCTCTTCAGGATTAAAAAACCCAAGCAACGTATTTAATAATACTTTAAGAGGAAGAGCTAAAATGCTTTTTCTTGAAGGAGAAGATAAAAAAAGATTACAAGGTGCATCTATCACTACATGTGAGGTAGGACAGGATGATTGGTTTATTAAGGCTTCAGAAATTGAAATCAATGATAGCTCTAAAACAGTAGATGCAAGGGATGCCAAACTTGAATTTAAAGGCATTCCAATTTTATACTCGCCTTTTATAAATTTTTCATTTAATGATGATAGAAAATCTGGATTTTTAGCTCCTTCAGTTGGAACCACATCTAGAAGTGGTTTTGAAACATCAATTCCATATTATTTTAATCTTTCGCCAACAAGTGATGCAACCCTTACTCCAAGATATTTTGGTAAAAGAGGTATCCAGATGCAAGGTGAATATAGATATTTAGATAAAAACTATTCAGGAACGAGTAATCTTGAATATATGAATAATGATAAATCTAATGATAAAGATAATAGATATTATGCAAAAATACACCACAAACAAAATTTGACTAAAAATATTAGTGGTGGTTTTAGGATGGAAAAAGTTTCTGATGATAATTATTTTTCAGATATGTCATCATTAATTTCAGCAACTAGTACAGTTAATTTACCACAAGAAGCTTATCTTAATTACACATCAGACAAATTAAATGTAAATTTTATTGCTCAAAGATATCAAAACTTAACAACATCAAGCTCTCCTTATGAGCGTCTACCGAGTATAAAAATTAATCATGCTGATGAATATACAAATATTAATGGATTTTCTACTTATGAAACAGAGTTAAGTATGTCTTTAACGCAATTTGAACGAAATCATAATTTTGTAGCTTCATCCTCTCAAAGTAGTGTGACTGGAACAAGATTTATAGCAAATCCGAGTATAAGTATTCCTTTTGAATCAAGCTATGGCTATATCAAGCCAAAATTAACAATGAATATAAGAAATTATGAGCTTGAAGGTGGTACAACTGATTCAAAATCTATGACCATTCCTACAATATCAATTGATAGTGGTGTTTATCTTGACAAAGAATTAAATCTTGCAGGAAAAAACTTTGTTCAAACTCTAGAGCCAAGAATTTTTTATTCCTACACACCCTACAGAAATCAAGAAACTCTACCTATGTTTGATACTGCTTTAACAGATTTAAATTTAGAAAGCTTATTCCTGGAAAATCAATTTGTTGGTGGAGATAGAATTATGGATTCTAATCAATTTACAATTGCTGCAACAACAAGATTTATTGATGACACAGGCTATGAAAGAGTCAATGCAACTTTAGCACAAAGATTTTATATAAATGATAGAAAAGTTTTAAAAGAAAGCCAATATGTTAATTCTATCTTTCAAAGTGATTCTTCAGACCTCTTCTTAACTGCTACTGCTTTTATTAATAAAGCATTAAGAGTAGATAGTGAAATACAATATAACCCAGATGAAAGTGCCACAAACCGAGGTACATTTAGAACGAGCTTTAGTCCGCAACCAGGAAAATTAATTGATGCTAGTTACAGATTAATTAGAAACCCAACTGATAATAATAGTGATATTAAACAAATTAATTTAGCAGGCCAATGGCCAATGGGTAAGGGTTGGTACTCAATAGGTCGATATAACTATGATATAAAGAAATCAAGAGTTGTTGAGTCACTAGGTGGATTAGAGTACGACGGGGGTTGCTGGACTTCTAGATTGGTATTAAACAGATTATCATTAGCTACAACAGATAAACCAAACTATACTTTATTTATGCAAATTGAACTTGGAGGTTTGGGATCATTGGGAGCAAGTAATGATACAAATTTATTTGATGTAATTAATAGGAATGTTCCAGGAGCATCATTTGCATCAAATATTCCTGATCAATATAGAAAACAAAATTTAGATTAATGAAAAAAAAAGTTTACTCAGGCTTATTATATTTTTTTACAATATTTTTAATTTGCCAAAATCTGTTTTCAGATGAAAAATATCAAGAACTTGACAGAGTTGTTGCGATAGTTGAAAAAGAAGTTATAACTGAGATAGAACTTGCAAATGCAATTAAGCAAGTATTAAATTCTTCAAAAAACAAAAATAATTCTGGAGAACAGTACGAAGAATTAGTTCGTGATAATGTCCTTGATCAGCTCATCCAAAAAAGTTTAATTGAACAATACGCAGCCCAATTTGGAATTAAAGTAGAACAAAAAAAAGTTGATGCATTTATAGATAATGTTGCTAAAAATAATAATATGACTATTGAGGAATTAGCAGAAACTATTGAAAGAGATGGAATAAGATTCGGAAGATTTATTGATAATATTCGTTACGAACTGATACTTAAACAAATTAAAAATAAAGAAATTAGTACGAAAATTAATGTTTCTGATTTCGAAATAGAATCACAATTACGCAAGAATGCAGTTCTTAATCCAGATGTTTATAACTTGTCCCATATTTTAATCCAAAATCAAAGTAATGCCTCAGAAGATGAAATAGATGCAAATTATAAGAAAAGTTTGGAGATTTATGATTTATTAAAAGCAAAGAAAAGTTTTGAGGATATAGCTATTGAATTTTCAGATGATAGTTCAGGTCAAACTGGAGGTAATATTGGTTGGAAAAAAGAGGAGGATTTACCTGAATTATTTGTCAATGAATTATCAAAGATAAATGAAGGAGAAATTACTAATCCATTTCGATCTCCAAATGGATTTCATATACTTAAAATAAATGAAAAAAAAGGCGTAGAAAAAAAGAAAGTTTTAATTAAACAAACTAAATTAAGACATATTATTATTAAGCAAAATGAAATTACACCTGTAGAAGAAATAACAAAAAGATTAAATCGTTTTAGAAATCTAATTATCGATGGAAGTGAAACATTTGAAAATCTAGCTAAAAAATATTCTGAAGATGGCTCAGCTGCTGAGGGAGGCGATTTGGGATGGGTGAGCCCAGGTACAACTTTGCCAATTTTTGAAAGTACTTATGATGCTTTAGAAATAAATGAAATTAGTAAGCCTATTAATACCGATTTAGGCTGGCATATACTTCAAGTTACTGAAAGAAGAGAAAATGATTTAACCGATGAATCAATTAAGTATGCAGCAAGAATGCAATTAATAAATCAAAAAACTGAATTGATCTTTAAGGACTGGATAAAGCAATTAAGAGATCAATCCTTCATCGATATAAGAATGATTCAAGATTGAAAAACAATAAACCAAAAATTATAATCACATCAGGAGAACCAGCTGGTATTGGTTTAGATCTTTGCTTGGATTTAGCTTACCAAAAATTTCCTGCTGAAATTACTATTTTAGCAAATCATAACGCAACTCTTGAAAGAGCAAAACTTCAAAAGAAAAAAATTATAATTAATACAAAGTCATCATTACATAATGGAGATGGAAGAATCAATTTAATTGATGTTCCTATTCTAAATAGAGTTTTACCCGGTAAGCTAGATAAATCCAATTCTATAGCACAATTAAGATCAATTGAGTTTGCAGTAAATGAGTGCATGAAAAAAAATTATGATGCTCTAGTAACACTTCCTCTTAATAAAAAAATACTTTCTTTTAAAGGTAAAAAATTTACGGGTCATACAGAATATATTTCGAAATTATGTGGAAGAAAAAATAAAGAAGTAATGATGCTTGTTGATGGAAATAATTTAAGAGTTGCTTTAGTAACGACACATATTGCTCTTTCAGATGTATCTAAATCTATTACTAAAATTAAATTAGAAAATACAATTAGAATAATTCATAGAGACTTAATAAATAATTTCAAAATAAAAAATCCAAAAATAACTATTACAGGTCTTAATCCTCATGCTGATGAATTTGGGAGCGAAGAAAATCGAATATTAATTCCAGTGATAAAAAAATTAACAAGTGAGGGATTAACTTTACTTGGTCCTATTCCTGCTGATACGGCATTTACTCCAAAATATATAAAAAATACAGATAGCTTTCTTGCAATGTATCATGACCAAGGTCTAGCGCCCTTTAAAGCTTTGACCTTTAATCATGGAGTGAACACAACACTAGGGTTACCAATAATTCGAACATCAGTTGACCATGGTACTGCATTAGATCTAGTAGGTACTAAAAAAATTAATAGTACAAGTTTTTTCGAATCTATTAATTTAGCAATTAAATTAGTAAATAATAAAAAAAAATGATTCAAGCAAAAAAAAAGTTTGGTCAAAACTTTTTAATTGATCGACATATTATTCAAAAAATATTAGATTCAGTAAATCCTAATAAAATACAATCTGTTCTTGAAATTGGGCCCGGCCTGGGTGCCTTAACAATCCCATTTTTGGAAAAGTTAAATCATATCAAAGTAATTGAAATTGATAGAGATATGGTGAAGTTTTTAACAAAAAAAATACCCTCTGAAAAAATAACAATTTATCAAGATGATATCCTAAAAGTTGACGATAAAATTTTCTCAGAATTTAATTTTATTATTGGAAATTTACCTTACTATATATCAACACCAATCCTTTTAAAATTAGCTAAAATTAAAAAAAATAAAGCTAGTCATTTCTTCATGCTGCAAAAGGAGGTAGCCGAAAGAGTTTCTGCTGCTCCTTCAACAAAAATGTATGGAAGATTATCATCTATAATGCAATATTTTTTTAGAGTAGAACTTCTTTTTGATATTCCTGCGGAAGCATTTATTCCAGAACCAAAGGTAATATCATCTTTTGTTAAATTAACTCGAAAAGCATCAAGTGAACTAAATGCATTAAATGAAGAAAATTATGAAAAGATAGTTAAAATAGCATTTCAATATAAAAGAAAAACAATAAAAAATAATTTTAAAGGGGTTCTCGATGAATCTGATTTCTTGAAACTTAATATAGATTCAAATGTTAGAGCAGAAACCCTTTCAGTAGATCATTTCGTTAATATCGAAAACTATTTAAGTCTAAAAAAAATATCGTTTTGATTACTGTTATAATTTTAATTTCTTGGAATAATATCTATGCAAATAATTTTATTAGGTGCGCCTGGAGCAGGAAAAGGTACACAGGCAAATTTTCTTAAAGAAAAATTTTGTATTTCTCAAATATCTACTGGCGACATGTTAAGATCTGCTGTCGCTAACAAGTCAGATCTGGGAATTTTAGCAAAAGACTTTATGGATAAAGGGCTTTTAGTTCCAGATGATCTAATAATCAATCTTGTTAAATTAAGAATTAAAGAACATGACTGTAAGAATGGTTATCTGTTAGATGGTTTTCCAAGAACAATTCCTCAAGCACAGGCAATGAAGAATGCTAATATTTTTGTAGACTATGTTATAGAAATAAAAGTGCCAGATAATGACATTATAGAAAGATTAGGTGGAAGAAGAATACATCCTAAATCTGGAAGAATATATCATATTAAATATAATCCACCCAAGAAGGATGGGAAAGACGATATTACTGGAGAAAGTCTTATTACTCGTGATGACGATATCAAGGAAACAATATTAAAGAGATTAGCTACTTACCACGAGCAAACAGAACCACTTGTTACTTTTTATTCTAACTGGTCAAAAGAAAAAGATATCAATAAACCAAAATTTATTAAAATAGATGGCACTAAATCACCAGATCAAATTAATAATGATTTAAATGGAAAATTATCATAATCATGTCTCCTGAATATCAATTTAAGGAAATTGAATCAAAAATTCAAGCTAAATGGCAGACTTCAAATTCTTTTGCAGTAAAAGAAGATGTTAATCAATCGAAATTCTATGTTCTATCAATGTTTCCATACCCTAGTGGTAATTTACACATGGGACATGTTAGAAACTATACAATTGGTGATGTTATATCGCGATATAAAAGAATGAACGGGTTTAATGTTTTACAACCAATGGGTTGGGATGCATTTGGATTACCTGCAGAAAATGCTGCTATTCAAAATAATACAGTGCCAGCTAAATGGACAAATGAAAATATTGAACATATGCGATTGCAACTCAAACAATTGGGACTTTCAATAGATTGGGATCGAGAACTCTCAACTTGTAATGTAGATTATTATAAATGGGAGCAATGGCTTTTTATTAAGCTTTATGAGAAAGGTTTAATTTTTAAGAAAACATCTATTGTAAATTGGGATCCAATTGATAAAACCGTTCTTGCAAATGAACAAGTTGTAGACGGAAAAGGTTGGCGATCAGGAGCAATGATTGAGAGGAAAGAAATCCCTCAATATTTTATGAGAATTACTGATTATGCTGATGAACTTTTAGAAGGTCTTGATGAGTTAAATGAATGGCCTGAACAAGTAAAAATAATGCAAAAAAATTGGATTGGTAAAAGTAGTGGTTGTGAAATTGATTTTAATCTTGTTGAGTTAAATGAAACTTTAAAAGTTTACACAACCAGAGTAGATACATTAATGGGAGCAACCTATCTTGCAATAGCACCTGAACATAAAATTAGTCAATTTGTATCAAAAAAAAATAAAAAAATTAAAAATTTCATTGAAGAATGCAAGAAAATTGGAGTATCCGAGGCTGAAATAGCAAATGTAGAAAAGAAAGGTATTGATACTGGGCTATTTGCTATACATCCATTGACCCAAAAGAGTATTCCAATATGGATAGCAAATTATGTACTAATAAGTTATGGTGAGGGAGCTGTAATGGCAGTTCCTGCGCACGATGACAGAGATTTTGAATTCTCCAAGAAATATCAACTACCAATTCAGCAAGTTATCGAATCTGATGAATATGATGGTACTAAAGCATTCACAGGGACTGGTAATCTAATTAATTCCAGTGAATTTAATAATCTTTCAGGAGAAGAAGCTAAAAATGCTATTTCAAAAAAAATAGAAGCCTTAGGAAAAGGTAAGAAAAAAATACAATTTCGTCTTCGTGATTGGGGTATATCTAGACAAAGATACTGGGGCTGCCCTATTCCCATGATTTATTGTGATAATCCAGATTGTGGTGATGTTCCAGTCAAAGAAGAAGATTTACCAGTTACACTTCCAGTAAATATAAAAATGAATGCTTCTGAAATTGGTTCTCCTTTAAAAAATATGCCTGAATTTTATTCGTGTATATGTCCAAAATGTGGAAAAGATGCTAAACGAGAAACTGATACGATGGATACTTTTTTTGAATCTTCGTGGTACTTTGCAAGATACGCATGCTCTAATCAAGATAGTAAAATGCTTGATGATAGAACGGATTATTGGCTACCTGTTGATTTTTATATTGGGGGTATTGAACATGCAATTCTTCATCTTTTATATGCTAGATTTTTTAACAAAGTTTTAAGTGATATAGGCTTAATCAAGTCTAGAGAGCCATTTAAAAAATTATTGACACAAGGTATGGTTCTCAAGGGTGGGACAAAGATGTCAAAATCGCAAGGTAATACCGTTGATCCTCAAGAGCTTATTGATAAATATGGAGCTGATACAGCTCGATTATTCATAATGTTTGCTGCACCCGCAGAACAGAGCTTAGAGTGGTCTGATAAAGGTATTGAGGGGGCCCACAGATTTCTAAAAAAATTATGGACTATTGTTCATAACCATATTGAAAAAGACCTAAAAAAAGATGATAACAATAAAGTGATATCTAAAAGTATAAAAGAAATGAATTTTAAATTACATACAACTATTAAGAAGGTAACTGATGATCTTGAAAGAAGAAATAGTTTTAATACAGTTATATCATCAATCATGGAGCTTCTAAATTTTCTAAATGAGTGTGATAAAAAGAAAGAATTACCATATTCTTCAAAACAAGAGGTTTTAGAGAACATTCTCTTGATGCTTAATCCATTTGTCCCTCATATTACCTCAGAACTATGGTGTTATTTAAAACCTAATACCAATATAGACGATTTACCATGGCCCAAAGTAGAAAAAAAAGCCTTAGTACTTGATGAAATTAAAATTGTTATTCAGGTTAACGGAAAGCTAAGAGGAAATATGATAATATCAGCTGATCAAAAAGAAATTGAAATAAAAGATAAAGCAGTAGAAATAGAAAGTGTAAAAAAATTTATAGATGATAAGAATAAAATTAAAAAAATTATCTATGTTAAAGATAAACTTATCAATATTGTTATTGATTAACAAAATAAGATATGAAAAAAATTTTTAAATACATATTATTGGTTTTTATAGCAGTAAGTATCTCTGCCTGTGGCTTTCAACTCAGAGGTTCTGACAAATTAAATTTCGAAACAATTTCTATTACCGGTGGTTCAATAGAATTTGCAAAATTACTAAAAAAGAGATTTAAACAATCAAAAGTTAAAATAGTGCCAAAAAATGCACAAAAAAATCTTGAAATTACTAATAATGCTTTTTCTAAGAAAATTCTTTCTCTAAGCTCATCAGGAAAAGTAAAAGAATATCAAATAACATATAAAGTAACTTTCAGAATTAAACCAAATGAAGGTGAATGGGGAGAGCCAATAAATATCGAAACAATAAGAGACTACACTTATGATGATAAAAATATAATTGCAAAAACAGAAGAAGAATCTCGATTAATTGAAGGTATGCAAGAGCAATTAATAAGAACGATAGTTACTCATATTTCAGTTTCAAAATAATAATGGAAGCTATTTATGCTCCAAAAGATATTTTAAATAAACTTCAAGATTCAAGAAAAAATTCTCTTATAATTCTTGGTGATGAACCGGTAATTTCAAATCATATAAAAGAACATATTAAAGCATCAACTAAAATAAACCACTTTGAATATCAATCTATTACAATAGATACATCTTTAAAAATTGAAAAATTAAAACCGATATTTGAGAATAATTCATTATTCTCAAATAAAACACTATTCAATATAAATATTCCTGGTGGAAGAATTGCAGAAGAAATAAAAAAATTAACAGTAAAAATAATTTCTGAAAATATTGAAGATATATTTATTTTCCATTTTCAAAATAGTACTAAGGATTTGGTAAAATCAGCATGGTTTAATAAAATAAAAAAATATGCAATCCAATTTGATGCAAAAGAACCTAGTGTTAACCAAATCGAAAATGTAGTGAAAACTAGGGCTAATTACCATAAATTAGATCTTAATAATGAATCTATATCTTTGTTATCCAACCTATCATTGGGAAATTTATTAGCAGCAGAAAATGAATTAATAAAATTATCATTAATAGAAAACAATAAAAGTATTGATGCTAAAAAATTAATTTCTCTTATATCAAATGGTTCAAAATTTGATAGTTTCGAACTTTTAGACTATTGCATGAAAGGAAATATTAAAAAAACTAATCAAGCATTATCATATTTCGAAGAAGAAGGAATGGAGCCAATAATATTAAATGGAATATTTTCATGGATTTTTAATGCTATATCAAAATTAAAATTTTCTATGATTATGCCTGTATCAAATAAAAAATTAATGGAATTAAAAATATTTGGTTCATCACAAGAATATGTAATTAATGCTTTAAATAAGCTCACAGTTAAACAGATTGATGCAAGCTTAATTAAAATTAAAGAGATTGATCTCATATGCAAAGGATTAAGGACTGGTGATCCTTGGTTAGAAATAAATAGATTTGTATTTGGAATATCTCGTCTATTAAATAAAAAATCAGAGTAAAATATTCTTATGGATATAAAAGATTACATGTTTAAAATTGGAGATGAAGCTAGAAAAGCAAGTTTTTTTACATCCTCTGCAACTTCAGAACAAAAAAATAATTTTTTAAATAATTTAGGGAAAAGAATTCTTAACAATGTAGATAAAATTATTAATATAAATAAGAAAGACTTAGATCAGGCAGCTAAAAATAATTTTGATGCTGCTTTTATTGATCGCCTTACTTTAAATAAAAAAAATATAACTGCTATGGCAGAAGGGTTATTACAAATTGAAAAATTAGAGGATCCAATTGGCAAAATTAGTAATGAGAGAACTATGCCTTCAGGAATAAAAGTTAGTCAAATGAGAGTTTCACTTGGTGTAATTGGAATGATATATGAATCTAGACCAAACGTTACAATTGATGCTGCTGGATTAGCTATTAAATCAGGAAATGCAATAATTTTAAGAGGTGGATCTGAGTCCATATTTTCAAATACATTTTTGGGAGAATTAATAACCCAATCTCTAAAAGAAACTGGATTTCCTTCAAGTTCTGTTCAGATAATTATAACTACTGATCGTGAAGCAGTTAACAAACTTATAACAATGCATGAATATGTTGATGTCATAATTCCACGAGGCGGTAAAAGCTTAATAAAAAAAATATCAGATGATGCAAAAATACCTGTTATCAAACATTTAGATGGTAATTGCCATATATATGTTGATGAATTTGCAGATATCAGCGAAGCCGTCAAAATCGTAGATAACGCAAAAACCCAAAGACTTGGTACATGTAATACATTAGAGTCACTAGTTATTTCCTCAAAAATTGCAAAAAATTTCCTACCAAAAATAAAAAAAATTTTCGACAGTAAAAAAATAGAGATACGTGGATGTGCAAATACAAAAAAAATTATACCTAGTATAGAGCTTGCTAAAGAAGAAGATTTTTACAAAGAATATTTAGGTCCAATTATTTCATGCATTATTACTGAGTCATTTGAAGGAGCAATTCAACATATTAATAAATATTCTTCTAAACATACTGAATCAATAATTACAAAAAATCAGGAAAATAGTAACAAATTTATTAGAGAAATCGATTCCTCAAGTGTAATGGTCAATGCTTCTACTAGATTTGCAGATGGTTTTGAATATGGTTTAGGAGCTGAAATTGGAATTTCAACTGATAAATTTCATGCTAGAGGTCCAGTTGGCTTAGAAGGATTGACCTCTTTGAAATATATTGTTTCTGGTACAGGACAAATCAGACAATAATAATGTTAGATGATAAATTAATTGGTTTATTAGGTGGGGCTTTTGATCCTATTCATAATGCTCACATATCTATAGCTGAAGAATGTATCAAAAAAATTGGGCTTAAAAAAATTATATTTATTCCAACAGGTAGTTCAGCTAACAAAAAACTTACAAATTATAATCATAGACTAGAAATGGTAAGTCTAGTTTGCAATAATCCTAATTTTCAAGTATCTGATTTTGAAATTAAAAAATATTTAAACAAGAAAGAAATTTCATATACAATTGATACTCTTAAGTTTTTCTCAAAAGATAGTAAATTTACACTTTGCTTTATTTTAGGTAGTGATGCATTTTCTTCAATAAATTCTTGGTATAAATGGAAAGATCTTCTTAATTATACTCATCTAATAATAATTGAAAGATCTAATAATCAATTAAATAGTGATGATATGCCAAACGAGGTGCAAGATTTTTTAATAAGTAATACTACTAAAGATATAAATGCCCTAAAGAAAAATAAAAATGGTTACATTTATACTTTACCAACAGTATTTTATGAAAACTCATCAACTGAAATAAAAAATAAATTAAAAAAGAATGCTAGCACTAGAAAAATGTTACCCGAAATTATTCGTGAATATATTTTAAGGCATAAACTTTATTCAGTAACAGGCCATATTAAATGATCTGAAATTTTAGAATAATTCATTTGTTTTAAAAATGGTACCTTCCCCATAAAGGGTGCTTCTATATTATTAACTAGATAATTAATATTTTCATCAACTTCGCTCATACCTAAATCAATACAGTTTGCAACCCATCCAAAAAGATGATGTTTATTATTATTTATTGATTCAACTGTTAACATTGTATGGTTAATACATCCTAATCTAATTCCTACTACTAAAATAATTGGTATATTTAAATACTCAATCAAATCTGGTATTGATTTCTCTTTTGATAAAGGTACTCTATATCCACCTGCACCTTCAACAAATAAGTAGTCGCATTCTTTTTGTAAAAGTAAAAAATTTTTTCGAATTTTTTGAAAGGATATATCTTCTTTTTCTTTATTGGATGCTATATGAGGTGCAATTGCCTCATCAAAAGAATAAGGATTAATTATTTCTATTGATTTATTTAAAGAATTAAATTTTTTAAACTTGTAAACATCTTCGTTGATTTTTTGGTCATCAATATCCTCAGTTCCAGCAGCAACAGGCTTCATTCCGCATACAATATTAGCTTTATTTTTGAAAAAATGTATTAAGCCACAAGTAATTTCTGTTTTACCTATATGGGTGTCTGTTCCAGTAATAAAGAAAGAATTATTCATTAAAATTTAAATAGATTAAGTTTTATTATTTTTTTTATATCTGGCATAACCATATATTACTTCATAAGTTGCCGTAAATTTTTCTTTATGTTTATAATTCTCATAACCTTCTTCTATTTTTTTTAAAAAAGATTTACCAGTTAAACCATTTTTTTTAATCTTTAATCCACTAGTAGCGCCAATACTTTTAAGTTCCAAAAATAGTTTCTTTATATTACTGTATGTTAAACAAACTTCTTCAGATTCAAGTATGGGATTACTAAAACCTTTATTAATTAGGATTTTTTTAATATTGTCCATATCTATGAAATCATTAGTCTTTTGAAAGCTTGATATTTTTCTAGTTATATTTCTTAATTCGTAAAGTGTTTTTGGTCCAAAAGTAGTAAATATAAATAAACCATTAGGCTTTAAAATTGATCCTATGCTCTTAAAGGTTACAGATAAATTATTACACCATTGAAGAGAATTTGTTGACCAAACAATATCAAATATTTTATTAGTAAAAACTAAATTTTCAATATCTCCACAAATAAAAGATGATCTTTTATTTTGTAAAATTTTATCAAAAAAACTAATTTGTTTCATTCTCGCTTGTGTAAGCATATTTTCAGAAAAATCATAATTAACTATTTTTGCATCTTTATAAATATTTTTTAAGATTTTTCCATTTCTTCCAGTTCCACATCCTAAATCTAAAATTAATTTTGGATTTAATTTTAAATCTACTAATCTATCAAATAGATTATCTGATACATCATTTTGTAAAATAGAAAACTCATCATACGATTTAGCAGATCTATTAAATATTTTTCGCTTATAATTCTTATCAATCATGATTCATTTATCTTGATAAATTGATGAATAATTTGAAAAAATTTTTTTTTATTATTAATAAAAGGTATGTGGCCTTCAGATTCAAAAATAAATAATTTAGAGTCTTTAATTTCTGAATGAAGCCATATTGAGGCTTTATAGCTGCATATGTTATCTTTTTTTCCGGTAATTATTAATGTTGGTATTTGAATTTTTTTAATATCATTTCTTAAATCATTATCTTCTAAAATATTTAATGATTTCTCTAATCCTAATTTTAACCCTGGCTTTTCATTAATATAATGTTTCTCAAATCTTTTTAAAATATTTTTTTGTTCTTTATTTTTGATCAATTGTAGTAAAAAAAAATTTTTAAGAGTTTTTTTCCAATTATCTTTTAATTCTTTTTTAAAACCTAGAAAAATTTTTTTGTCCATACCAAAATCCCATCCAGAATTACATATAAAACTTGGGGTAGAAGATACACAAATTAAATTTTTAATACTTCCTGGATATTGTAAGGCATACTTCATTGCTATTTGTCCGCCTAATGACCAACCAATCATTATTACTTTGCTTGGAATATGCTTGCGAATTTCTTTAATTACATTGTTAATTTTATATATTTTAAGTAATGGACTTTTACCCATCCCAGGAAGATCTATGATAAATAATTTATAGTTAATCCTCATTGTCTCTGATAAATCCTCCCAAATCCTTCCCGACATACCCCAGCCATGAATTAATACTACCGGCTTACCCTTACCTATTATTTTTATATGCATTTTTTATTTATTAAAGATTTAAATTAATTAACTCAGCTAAATCTTTTACATTTTGTTCTTTATGTAAAGCTGAAATTGAAATTCTTAGACGTGATGTATTTTTTGGAACTGTTGGTGGTCTTATCACAGGAACATAGAAACCTTTATCTAAAAGTTTTTGTGAGAGTTTAATTGATGCCTTTGTATCATTTATCAAAATTGGTTGAATAGGAGTTATGGAATCAGTTAATAATATTTTATTTTTTATTGTTTTTCTGAAAATCTTTATATTTTGTAAAATTCTTTTTCTTAATTTTTTATCTTTCAAGATTATTGTTAAAGAGGTAAAAATACCATTTGCTAATGCAGGTGACAATGCAGTTGTATAAATATATGTTTTAGCTTTTTGAACTAAATATTTTATAGTTTGATTACTTGCTAAAACAAACGCACCAGAAATCCCTACTGACTTACCTAAAGTAACCATATATATCAATCTTTTCTTTCTATTAGATGATAAATCCAATTTAGGATAATAATACTCTAATGTTCCTTGTCCATTTTTTCCTAAAACCCCAAACCCATGAGCATCATCTATATATAAATAAGCATCATATTTTTCACATAAATCAATTAATTTAGGAAGGTCAATTAAATCTCCATCCATACTAAAAACAGCATCAGAAACAATAAGCTTTCTTCTTCCATTATGTTTTTGTAATAATTGTTCTAAATGAGATAAATCTAAATGCCTATAGCGTACAAATTTTGATTTACTTAATAAAGCTGCCTCATTTAATGAAGCATGATTTAATTTATCTGAAAAAATGACATCATTTCGAGAACATATTGAAGTTATTACGCCTATATTTGCAGCAAACCCTGATGTAAATAAAATACTTTTATTAAATTGTAGATTTTTCGCAATTAATTTTTCGATTTCATCATGAATTAAATGATGTCCAGATATTAAATGAGAAGAACCAGATCCATTACCATATTTTTTTATTCCATTAATAATTGATGTCTTAATATCTTTGTTTTGTGTCAATCCTAAATAATCATTACTTGAAAAATTAAGCACCCATCGATTATTAATTTTAATATTTTGTTCTTGTATTTCTTCAATTAATTGTCTTTGTCTATATAGTTTTTTATTTACTAAATCTTTTAAATCTGATGATAAATCATTATTTAACATAACTAGATAGTAGTAATATTTAATCTTTTAAAAAGTTCTTTATCTTTTTCAGTATTTGGATTTCCTGTTGTTAATAGTTCCTCACCATAAAAAATAGAATTTGCACCTGAGAAAAAAGCTAGTGCTTGTACCCCATCATCCATAACTTCACGTCCTGCTGAAAGTCTCACAAAGCTTTTTGGCATTGTAATTCTTGCAACAGCAATTGTTCTAATAAAATCAAAATGATCAAGTTTTTTTGTATTATTTAAAGGGGTTCCCTCTACTTGAGTTAAAAGGTTAATTGGCACACTTTCAGGAGGGACATCCATATTTGCTAATTGAGAAATTAAGCCAATTCTGTCATCTATAGATTCGCCTAAGCCAACAATTCCTCCACAACACACATTTATATCTGCATCCCTTACTTTTTCAAGAGTATTCAATCTATCTTGATAAGTTCTTGTAGAAATAATGTCCCCATAAAATTCTGGTGATGTATCTAAATTATGATTATAGTAGTCTAATCCTGCTTTTTTTAATTGTTCAGCTTGTCCATCTTTTAGCATTCCTAAAGTAGCACATGTTTCAAGTCCTAGTTCTTTAACACTTGATATCATCTTTTTTACAGAATCTAAATCACGATCTTTAGGGCCTCTCCAAGCCGCCCCCATACAAAATCTGCTAGCACCTGATTTTTTAGCTAATTTGGCAGCTGCTAAAACTTCTTTTAATTTCATGAGAGGTTCATTTGCAACATCTGTATCAAATCTAGCAGATTGAGGACAATATCCGCAATCTTCAGAACACCCTCCTGTCTTGATTGACAACAATGTGCTCAACTGCACTGAATTTGGATTAAAATTGGCCCTATGAACAATGTGAGCCTGGTAAAGTAAATCATTGAATGGTAATTGAAAAAGTGATTTAATTTCCTTTTTTGTCCACTTTTGTTGATTTTTATTATTAGGTTTCTCTTTAGGCTTAATAAAATGCAGTGTCTCTTGATTATTTATTGATTTTTGAGAATCCATATATCTCCTAAATAATTGATTTTAATTAATTAATTGATAAAATATATATTTGTTAGTTTATTTTACACTATTTTAATAACAACTGTTTAAAATTTAATCATATGTTTAATATTGTATTGTATGAACCTGAAATTCCACCTAATACAGGTAATATAATTCGCCTTTGTGTTAACACATCTTCAACATTACATTTAATTAAACCATTAGGTTTTAATTTAGAAGAAAAACAAGTTCGAAGAGCTGGTCTTG